>Ga0070697_100000462_pt1 | contig 31136 bp, 27 predicted proteins | sample KBSK1501metaG_FD_65475 | JGI IMG/M metagenome (GOLD analysis project Ga0070697, IMG submission 65475) | Corn, switchgrass and miscanthus rhizosphere microbial communities from Kellogg Biological Station, Michigan, USA - KBS K1-50-1 metaG | ecosystem: Host-associated > Plants > Roots >...
TAACAACTGTCACCATTAGGTGCCGCTGCATTATGCGGTATTAGCAACCGTTTCCGGTTGTTATTCCCCATCCAAAGGTAGATTACCTACGTGTTACTCACCCGTGCGCCACTCTACTTGTCTCCCGAAGGAAACTTTCGCGTTCGACTTGCATGTCTGAGGCACGCCGCCAGCGTTGATTCTGAGCCAGGATCAAACTCTCGTTAGAATTTGTCTCTGGAACATTATCGATAACTGGTTAAAGTATCCGATAATGACTCTTCAATAAGAGTTTTATACGCGAACTTTATCGTTCGTCGTCTTGACTCTCAAAGGTCATTGATATGGACACGCTCTATCTAGTTTTCAAACATCATTTCCAAATTGTCTTTGGATTGCCTTACAGACGGAATAATTTCGCCCCAAGCAAACGAGGACTTTAACCCAGTAACTTCACTCTGTCAAGCGACCCGCAGGAAAACTTTGGGGTTTCTTTGGAGATACAAAAGTGCCGCCCTGCCCGCAACTTGCTTTGGCAAGACGACACCTTTATGTGCCCATGGATTCCGTCGATTTCAAACTCTGAAAAGGAACTTTACTACAGAAAACCGCAGTTCCCAAATGCCCATTTCAAAATCTGGCTGGATGCCGATTAAACCGCCTCGACAGGCTTCGCTTTCGGGAAGATTAAGACGCACTTTGGCCCCCGCAGGTTGCCGACAAATCTGCCGTGGCCCATGAGTTTATCTCACCGATGCGAGCGAAAAGCTCAGGTAACTCGCGACGCGAAAACATTAGAGGTTTCTTCCCAATAGCCAAGCCTGCCTTCAACAGGAACGCGCTGACAGATTCTTTGTCGGACGCTCCAGCATCCCCCGAAATGTAGAAAGCAGAAACGCGACCGCCCGCTTCTCTGGCCGTAGTCTTGATTTTCAAAACATCGGGACGAATTACCATAATAAAATAATCCGGCTCGATGAATTTCGTGAAGCTGTTGCCTTCAACGAAAACTCCTGTCGCTTGCACGTGGCCGAGGGCCATCTTAATCCCGGCTTCAACCTGTGAATCGGTTGCGATGACCCAATGAACGTTGGAAGCGCCGGAATCCCAGTAGCGCCCGGTGTCTTTCCCCGCTGAGTAAGTTAGCTCACGGCCAGATCGAATCACTGGTTCGTTCTCAAGCAGATCACTCACACAACAAGCGTGGGGATCTTTTCCGCAGGAACGATAGTGCCCGCGCGTAGTTTTTATCGCCTCCCATCCAGGAAAGGCACGCAACAACTCACACAGCAACGTAGTCTTGCCGACTTCGGAAGTGAACCCTCCGACTCCAACTATTATCGGGACGCCGCGATGCATACACTGAACCCACCTTAAGGCAACTCAAAATTCTCAAACAGCCGATAACCGGCAGCAATTACTTTTTCTTCTTATCCTTGTTCGCCACGTTAGGTGCATTGACCTTGAGATAGCCGCGACCGTCCTTGTAGACACTGTATTGAACATCGTTCACTTGTCCGCTCTCATCCTGCACTCGAATAGTGAAGGTCCTGCTATCTGGTGTCACCTCAACTCGGCACGGCAAGTAGCCTCTTAAGTCGGGGCTGCGATAAGCGGTGTAGTGTTCCTGATCGCGCTTGTCATAACCAAGCACGTAGATGCGATCGAAGTCCGGCTCACCGATCGTGTGTGGTTGATCCGAGCTGCTTTTCTCCAGGATCACCCAACTTCCAGGTTTTGCTTCCTTAGCGGCGTCTTTGCCCTTGGATCCATCCGCTTCGGTCGACGTGTCACCGTCAAGCCTTTGCCACGCCACAAACTCACGTCCCGTGCGATAAAAAATAATATCGCTCGGGACAGTAAGTTCAACCTGCTTACCATAAATCCAACCGGCAGGAGCGGGCGAGGCAACCGAAGCTAAATGAACTTTATACCAAACCTCATTGTTTTCTTCCGCCTCATTCTCGTCCTGGTTTTCTTTGTTTCCACGGGTATTTCCCTGCTGCGCGCTTCCGGCTTTTGGCGCCACATCGCTTTCGATAACTTCCGACGACTTTGGTTTTGGCACTCGCTTCCAACCTACTATCTCGAAGCTCGAGCCGCTATCCAGTCTCATCATGATGTTTTCGTTGCCACTGCGATCCGGGCTAAGTCGCAAATTTGAACTGGCACGAAGCTGGCCGGTCGCCTGGGCGGGAATACCCTTGTCCTCCTCGGCAAGCTTAACGGAGGCCTGAAGAACATCATCTGGCATTACGTTCCGCGACTCGATCCAGCCTTCGGTGGTGTCTTCGTCATGGGCTTGAACGCGTAGCCATCGCTCTTTCTTCGTGTTGTCGCTGGGATCCTGTACGTCCTGAAAGTCGAGGATATCAACCGCGTCCCCGCGATCGACCTCCAACAAATCGGCCGCGACAACTGCCGTCGAACTACGGATCTGAGCGCGACGTGCAACCACCACACCGGTGTTGTTTTGCTTCGCGATTGTCTTGCAGCCCGACACCAGACTTAGGGCAACCAGAATCAACAGATACTTAGAAATGGAAGTGTCCAACTTGAAGTGCATCATTGCCATGGTTAGCTCTTAACACTCTCCAGGAATAACAAATTATTTTCGATAACCAATACAGCCAAGCAGCTTACGTTGGTCCTTAGAAAGGTCGTGGCGCGGAACTAACTCAGTTGCGCCCGATACGGAAGATCCCACCTGAAGTCCGTAGGCCGGCAAAATTGCATCCAGATCGATCTTCGCTGCTCTCTCCACGTAATCTCGAGCAAACGTTTTCAATTCTTCGCGTTCACTCAGCAGGCCGATTATAGTCTCGTTCGCGCTTCTCTGTCCTGTTGCCGACAGCCGAAAAAGTTCAGCGTATACGTCATCAAGGGACGCCCGGCAATCGGTCAGCTTCCTGAGGATCAGATCGTAGATAAAGGCGACCAGCATTCCCTTTTCGTACACGAGCGAAGCGGACGTCGTCCAACGGCGCTGCGATGCTTCAATCAGCGACAAACGATCGCCGTCCACCACCGACCTATATGAATCATAGACACCAGCAATCGTTTCCAGGTAGTCCTCGAAGGAGATCAAACCAAGGCGGAGATCCATACGCAAGGCCTGGTAAAGAGTGAAACCTTCAAAAAACCAGTCGTAATCGCCCTCAAGCTTCAGGGAGTTTGGAACCCAAAGGTGAAACAGTTCGTGGCTGAGCACGATTCCCAGCCGAGACAAAACACTTTTTCGCCTGGCGTTCCGCCCTAACAATAAAACAACTACGTTGCCCCTCGTTTCCGCGCTCCAACTTTGCGGCCCGGCCTCTCCCGGATAAGGGACCAGCATCAGCACCACCTTGCGCTTGAGGTCAAACCGGGTAAGTCGCGAATACTCTGCCAGAATTTCTCCGGCAATCTTCATCGCATCATTATCCGAGAAGGGCCATTTAGCAGAACTGACTATTGAGAAGTCGGTCGTCGAGAGTCGCTGACGTTTTTCGTCTAATGAAGGTGCGACAAGAAAGACTGCCGTTTCCGGATCGTCAGTTGAGAACTGCGAGCCGTTCTTTTTTATGTTAGAGGAGACCGTCCAGCTGTTAGGCACGCCAACATCAATTAAGGCCGAAGTGAAAGTGCTGGAATCTCTTGTCGACTGCGGTAACAAGTCCGCCATCATTAACAGGCCGTAATCTGAATTGAGCGATGAGATATGCGAGAGGTCAGCAGGTCGACGGGGCCCAGCAAGGTTCACCTCGTAAACGAATCGCGAAAGTTTTTCGACGGATTGGAATTCTCCGGACGTTAGCTTCTGAAGTCGGACCCTCGCGCCGTTATTCCTGATTCCTTCAACCGTTTCAATCCGCTCGCCGAGCCCGAGCACTCCTGCATATGTATTGCGAAACGACAAAAAGGTCGTGGCGTTAGGCAAGCGCGCATCAATCCTGATCCTGGCCGGTGCCGTGGAAACAACACTAATTCTGGCGTTGAGGGTTTGCGCTTTTAGGTTGCTGAGCGTCGCGCAACTGAGCAGCGCGCACACGGCGAGGAGCATCTTCCAGGCGGAAAATACACGAGCTTGTTTGTTGAACAATCGCCTCAGATAACGAGCGACATCTGACAATTTGGGCCAGATGTTTTGCGGCTCGCGTGATAAAGAAACAACTTTGACAGCGTTGGCGGGCATCTCTATACTTTGGCCCAGGACTCTAACATAGCCCGAAAGAAAAAAGTGACCAGAGAACGAAATTCAAAGTTAGCCAAGCGTCATCACGCGTTTACGCGCGTGCTCTCGTTCTTGCTGCTGGGTTTTATCGTCTACGGAACGACGGTTGAAGCCGCACACACGCATGGAAACCTTCGGGCAAACACAGTCGTCGGCGCTTCCAACATTTCGGATCCAGCAACCGAAACCAGGACAACGACCAACCTGACCGGCTGTGGCGACTGCCTCATTTGTCAGTTACATCAGAGTTTTTCAGCAACTGTTTTAGCTGTTCCCCCTGGCATTGCGCCACCAAGTATCCACTCCCGCCTGTTCACCCCGACGACGGTACCGGTTCATTCTCAAACGAGTACTCCTCGAACCGGTCGAGCCCCTCCCCAAGCCTCTTTGTAAATGACGCACTTTCGTGTGGCGGTTTGTTAGCCATGCTTAAGTCTTTAGCGTAGCCGCGCCAGACTGATAGTCTCAAAGTCTCTGAGACCGAAATTCTGGAAGTGGCCCGCACTGATTGGCTCATTTATCAGGAGGTTCGGTAGCAATGATTCTTAAGACTTCTTTCAGGTTTTCTTCGGCAGTATTAGTCTCCCTCTTACTCTTCCAAACAATGTTCGCACAAGGGCGAATCGGCTCGGTTCAGGGCACGGTAAAGGATCCATCCGGAGCGTTGGTGCGTGATGCAAAAGTTACCATTACGCAGCCCCTGACAGGATATTCCCAGACGGCGCAGACGGATCAGCAAGGCTCCTTCAAGTTAATAAATATTCCCTTCAATACCTACAAAGTGAAGGCGGAAGCGCCGGGCTTTCAAGCCGCCGAGCAGTCAATTGACCTCGAAACCACAATTCCGGCAAACGTCGAACTTTCTCTGTCGCTGGAGGGAGCCTCCGCAGCGGTAACTGTAACCACCGACAATTCAGCCATACTGGAACAGGATCGTACGTCATCAGACACAGATCTGAATCAAACTATTCTCGAACGGCCCGTGGGTGCTGCGCCGTCGCGCGCAATCGAGAGCATGGTAGCGTCGGCCCCAGGATTCGTTACGGACGATAACGGCAGGATGCATCCGCGCGGTTCCGAATCCCAGGTGCAATACGTCGTTGATGGCGTTCCGGTGACTGATAATATGTCTGCGATTTTTTCCACCAGCCTCGACGCCCGCACGCTCAGAACCGTGGAGGTGCTTACCGGTGGCATCCCGGCTGAATTTGGCGACAAGCTCGCCGGCGTGATCAATGTAAACACACGCTCAGGTTTGGAGGGGCCAACGCAAGGCGGTCTTTCACTCTCGGGAGGAAGTTTTTCGACCGGTGAAATAGCCGCAGATTTTGCAACCCACACTAAGAAGTTTGGCTTTCTCACAAATCTTTCGACAACGACTTCTCAGCGATTCCTCGATCCTCCAACCTTAGACAACTTCCACAACTTTGGTCGCACCGGCAAAGGCTTCTTCCGCCTCGATTATCAGTTTGACCAAAACAATAGCCTGCGAGGCTCCTTTACCTTTGGTGGATCAAACTTCCAGGTACCGAACAAGTTTAACCAGGAGACGGCCGGCCAGGATTTGCGTCAACTGCTCAGGGACAATTCACAAAACATAACGTTTCAGCACGTCTTCTCGCCAAATACAGTCGCCCAAGTCTCTGTATTCAACCGCAACAGCCACGCCCGTTTGACGAGTAACTCGAGTGCAACACCAGTTGTCGCTTTCCAGGATCGCACGCTGCAGAACTATGGCGGTCTTGCCTCGTTATCGCTTACGCGCGGCAGTCATAACATAAAGGTTGGTGGGCAGCTGACCATCACGCCCATCAGTGAAGACTTCAGTTTCTATCCTACCGTTCACTTCGATGACATCGTAGACGATGCCGGAAATGTGTTCGCCAATCCCGTCAACAACTTCGATGCGGCGCACCCTTTTCACTTTACTGGAGGGAAAACGGGCCGGACTCTGAGCGCGTATGTGCAGGATCGATTTCAGCTGTTCAAAAACTTCACGCTTGATGCCGGCGTTCGCTATGACAACTACAGACTGTTGGTAGGCGAACAGGCGCTGAGTCCGCGCATCGGCGTGGCCTACTACATTCCGCGCACCCAAACCACGCTGCATGCCTCGTACAACCGTCTTTTCCAACCACCTCCAGCGGAAAACCTGTTGCTTGCAAGCTCGCCAGAGGCGGCTGGCATTTCTCCGATCGCGGTAATCCAGGGTTTCACCACAGTCCAGCCGATTCGGCCAGACAAAGAAAACGTTTTTGAGGTCGGCGCTCAGCAGCTCCTGTCCCGGTACGTTCGTGTTGGCCTGACCCTCTATCAAAAACGCATTCAGAATTTCTCGGACAAGGATCAATTTTTCGAGACCGGGGTAATTTTTCCGATTGCAATTGCATCCGGGCGCGTAACCGGCGAAGAGGTCAGAATTGAGTCCACTGACATTCGTGGTTTTCACGGATCGGTCTCGTACGCGAATGCACACGCTTACGGGGTGACACCAATCACCGGAGGATTGTTCCTGGGAGAGGACCCACAGGAGCTTCAGGTTCGGGGGTTAAAGTTCGCCGCAGATCACGACCAACGAAACGAGGCCCAGTTTCAACTCGGCTACAACCACAAGCGTTCTGGCCTCTTCGCGACTTTCACTGGACGTTACGACTCGGGCGTTCCGACCGATGTTGAGCCGGGCACGACGCTGGCACAATTCGTGGCGGAAGGGTTCGACCCGCGACTCTACAACGAGATCGACTTTCAGCGGGGGCGCGTTCGCCCCAGGACCATTCTGGATTTTTCGGTGGGCGCGGATTTATTCAGGAAGGAACGCGTGTCGATGAACCTTCAATTTGACGTCCAAAACTTGACCAACCAGTTATTCCTTTACAACTTTGAGTCTGTTTTCAGTGGTACCCATCTGGGCTCTCCGCGGCTAATCAGTGGCCGCTTGGGCTTAAGATTCAAATAGTAGGGGAACCTGCGAGTCGCCGCTGTCGTAATGGCTAAATGAAGCACTTGAGGGACGGAGCTTGACTGGATATCCGGTCGAGCTCCGGCGTTTCATTGACACTTTGCCGCAGCAATTCTAAAATACAGCCTGTTTTCGTCCCTTGTTGTCGCCCTAACCCAAGAGGGATTAGTCATGAGTTTAGTCAAGATCATCGTCATCACGATAATTGTGATTCTGACCATTCTGCTTTTCGGCCGGTTCTTTACTTAGTCCGAACGGCTGCATGCAACTGCTTGCCGCAAGGTCAAGAACAATCCTTTCAACTAAGAATGCGGGATTTGTGCGTGTAACTGCGCGATTCTTACAACGAATCGTCTGTTTCGCTGTCGTCTTAATCGCACTTCATCCAGTCGATCCTCAAGCTCAGGAACCAACCACTGGTGACGACGAGGTCGTAAAGGTCAACACTGATCTGCTCGTTTATCCCATTCGTGTTAGAGACAAACGCAGGCCTGCAAGTTCGTTAACTGAACGCGATCTGACAATAGATGACGATGATCATGTGACTGCAGGCCGGTACCTTTACCCGGGCGCCGACCGCGTGGCGCTGGTCTTTGCTCTCGACGAGTCAGGTAGTTTGCGCGAGATAGTCTCCCAGCAGCGGGAAGCAGCGCTCGCATTGTTTGGCCGGTTTGGCGAGCGGTCGAGCGTAGCGGTGATGCGTTTTGCGGAACAACCTGAGTTGGTCGCGCCCTTTGGCAGAGACACCGCGACAGCCGGCGAGGCGTTTCGTTTCCCAGTTAAACCAAATCAACACACTGCGATATTCGATGCCGCTGCGGCCGCCGTGCGCGCGTTTTACACTCTTCCGCGCTTTCGCTCTGAACGTCGCATCGTGATCCTGATTAGCGATGGTCTCGACAACGCAAGCACAACGAAAGCCGGCGCGGTAATCAAAGCCGCATTGGAAAAACAAATCTCGTTCTACATAATTCACTTGCCGCTATTCGCGCCGCTCGATGGACACTTAGCCGTGCGCCCGCCCTCGAAAGGCTTTCGCGACCTCGCGGAAAGAACCGGCGGGAAATATTTTCTGGTGGGCAATGCCAGATCTGCGTTGTCGCTGCCAGAGAATAGATCAAGCAACGACCTGGCGCCGATCTTTCTCGCCATTGAAGAGGACTTACGCAGCCAGTATCTGCTGGGATTCTACGCTGGCGAGGCGTCGCGTGATGGACGCGATCATCGCTTTAGGGTGAGCTTGCCAGCCGGTGTGGAGTACCAGGTGGGTAACTATGGCTACTCGCGTGCCCACGAATTTTCCGTGGAGCTTTCGATGCTAAAGGCGATCAAGTGAAAGTTACAAAGCCGCTTGCACAAAAAAGTGCTTCAACTACCTAACTCGCGACTTGCGTCTCTCCGGTTGATTCGGTAAACAGTTACCTTCAAAAATCGAACCCCTTTGCTGTTGATAAATATGACTGAAAACCCGGAAATTGGTTTACGAAAAATCCGGCGCGCACTGATCAGCGTTTCGGATAAAACCGGCATCGTTGACTTCGCACGCGAACTCAAGGACTTTGGCGTGGAAATCATCAGCACTGGTGGCACGGCGAAGGCGTTGCGCCAGGCCGGCATAGAAGTGCGCGATGTCTCGGATGTAACGGGCTTTCCGGAAATGATGGACGGACGCGTAAAGACTCTTCATCCGAAGATTCACGGTGGCCTGCTTTGCGTTCGCGACAATCCCAACCACCAGGCGGCAATGCGCGATCACGCCATCGAGCCGATCGACATGGTTGTCATCAACCTTTATCCATTTGAAGAGACCGTAGCTCGCGAAGGCGTGACGCCGGCAGAAGCAATTGAACAGATCGACATTGGCGGTCCGGCGCTCATTCGTTCGGCGGCAAAAAACTACAAGGAGGTTGCCGTAGTCACTTCACCCGATATGTATCGGCAAATCCGCACGGAATTAATTTTGGACGACGGCGCGCTCACTCTCGCAACACGGGAGCTGTTGGCCCACCTCGCGTTTATGCGAACGGCAATTTACGATGCCGCGATCTTTCCTTACCTGAGCGCCAATCTCGAAGGTGCCAAAGGCTCGAAGATCTTCCCGCCAATTCCTGAGCTCCTGGCGCCGATGTCGACGTACATGAATCTCTTTTCCTCCGCAATGAAGGCGATGACTGGCCGGGAGTTCACAACAGAACCGGATGAACAGTTTGAAGATCATTACCAACTCTCGCTGGACAAGGTCGCCGACCTTCGCTACGGTGAGAATCCTCATCAAGCCGCGGCTCTGTATGAAATCGGAACTCACTCAGCGTCTGCTGAACCTGGCGGGATTGCGAATGCCGAACAACTTGCCGGCAAGGAGATGTCCTTCAACAACTATGTAGATGCTGACGCTGCCTGGCAGCTTGTTTCTGATTTTGACAACCTGGCCTGTGCGATCATCAAGCATACGAATCCGGCGGGCGTCGCACTCGGCGCGTCAGCAGAAATTGCGTATCGCCGCGCGCTGGCCACCGATCCGCTATCAGCATTCGGCGGTGTGGTCGCTTTCAATCGCCCGGTTGACGAGGCGGCAGCGCGCGCGATCGTGGAGATATTCACTGAGGTCATAATCGCTCCCGGATACGAGGAATCGGCGCTTGAAGTACTGCGCGCAAAAAAGAACCTGCGGGTGCTGCGTGGGGTTAGTTCCGATTCGGTGCTGGGTCTGGAGTACAAGCAGATTTCCGGCGGCATGCTGGTGCAAACCCGCGACACGCATCAACTGCAACCAGCGGACCTGAAAGTTGTCACCAAGCGTGAGCCGACCGAGAATGAGATTAGCGATCTGCTGTTTGCCTGGACGGTCTGCAAGCATACAAAGTCAAACGCTATCGTTTATGTCAGGGATAAGCAGGCTGTCGGCGTCGGCGCCGGGCAGATGTCGCGCGTGGACTCGGTGAAGCTTGGCGCTATGCGCGCACAGTTGCCGACCGCCGGATCTGTTTTAGCTTCCGACGCCTTCTTTCCTTTCCGCGACGGTCTCGATGAAGCAGCAAAGCATGGCATCACTGCTGTGATTCAGCCTGGCGGCTCGGTGCGCGATGCGGAAGTGATCGCCGCAGCAAACGAACACGGGCTCGCCATGGTCTTTACCGGAATTCGGCATTTCAAGCATTAGGCCTCAAAAGAACAACCCCCAAATGAGCCTGCGGAGCAGGCGGTAGCATAAAGCCTGGGGCGTGAGCCCCAGGGACGAAGCCCAAAGACGTTGAGAGCCCGCGAACGCGGGCGACAGCAGAAGCCTTCTTGGCGTTTTGAATGCCGTAGTGCGAAACGACCGTTCTGTCGCCCGCTAAAGCGGGCTAACAATCCTTTTCGATTCATGAGCCCAGGGTTACGCTCGCTTCGCTCGCTCACCCTGGGCTAAACTCTTTCGCCTGCTACGCAGGCTCGTTGAATGGCTGATTCCAACAAGTCTTACGGCCGAGGACCGCTTGAACGAACATGCTCAAAAACAAAACTGGAATTATTTTCGGAGTAGCCAACAAACGCTCAATCGCCTGGGCCACGGCACAGGTGCTGCACGAAGCCGGCGCCCGGCTCGCTTTCACCTACCAGGGCGATCGGCTTAAGGAGAACGTCGAAGAACTGACCAGTGAAACAATGCCGGGTTCGCTGCTTTTGCCCTGCGACGTCAGTAAACCGGAAGAAGTTGAGGAAACCTTCAAACGAGTCGGCGAGGAGTTTGGCCGTCTTGATTTCCTGATTCACAGTATCGCTTACGCTCCGCGCGAAGCGTTGTTCGGCGAATTCGTCGACACCAGCCGCGAGGCATTTTTGACTGCACTCGAGATCAGCGCATATTCGCTGCCCCAACTCGCGCGCGCAGCGCTGCCATTAATGACCGAAGGCGGCAGTATCGTTTGCATGAGCTATTACGGCGCGGAGAAAGTCGTGGCCGGCTACAACGTAATGGGTGTGGCGAAGGCAGCGCTGGAACAAAGCACACGCTATCTGGCAAACGATCTCGGGCCGCGCAACATTCGTGTCAACGCGATTAGCGCCGGACCGATTCAGACGCTCTCCGCGCGCGGCGTCGCAGATTTTAGCTCGATGCTGAAACATGCCGCTGAGAAAGCCCCGCTGCGCCGGAACGTCGACCCTCGCGAAGTTGGTAATACGGCGCTGTTTCTCTGCAGTCCGATGGCCTCCGCGATTACGGGCGAGGTGATCTACGTCGATTGTGGCTACAACATCATGGGTATCTGAAACTTTTGGAGTGCGGTGACCTATCACCGCTTTGTTCGGTCGCGACTGGTCGCGACCACCCCACGATGAAGCTAGCGAAGGAACGGGCGTCAAGCCGACCTGGAAGAAAGCGGTGACAGGTCACCGCACTCCAAAGTTGAGGGACAACACATGGCCGACATTATCGATCCTGATGGACACTTACCGGGCACTACTCAGGACGAGCAACTGCTTGAGAGTCCCGGTCCAGATGAGTTTACCCACACGGACACCTGGCGCGTGTTTCGTATCATGGGTGAGTTTGTTGAAGGCTTCGATGAATTGGCAACGCTCACGCGCGGGGTCTCGATCTTTGGTTCCGCTCGTGTGCGGAGCAACGATCCGTATTACAAAGCCGCGGAGGAGACAGCGGCACTGCTCACTCGCGTGGGCTTCGCCGTTATCACCGGTGGCGGCCCAGGCATTATGGAGGCAGCGAACAAGGGCGCCTTTGAGGCCGGCGGACAATCAATCGGCTGCAATATCGAACTGCCCTTTGAACAGGGCTCGAATCCATATCTGACGCGGGGTTTGAAATTCAAATACTTTTTCGTGCGCAAGATGATGTTCGTCAAATACAGCCTGGGCTTCATCATTTTTCCCGGCGGCTTCGGTACTCTCGATGAACTCTTTGAAGCGCTGACTCTGATCCAGACGAAGAAGATTCGTAATTTTCCGGTAGTACTTTTTGGATCGGCCTACTGGGAAGGATTGTTGAATTGGATTCGCGATCCTGCAATGAGGGAAGGCAAGGTTACGGAGCAAGACCTTAAGCTCTTACACCTGACCGACTCGCCCGCCGAAGTCGTCAGAATTATCGTTGATAGCCAGAACGCTTTGGGAGCAGAAAACCCTATTACAGCAGAGATTGCGGAGGTGTTTCCCGAAAAACGCTAGCCGACTGCCTGCCCTTTCTCGCTGACGTTAGCGCTCAGCCATTCAAGATAGGGAGCCGAGCCTGCGGTTAGCGGAAACGCAACGATCTCAGGCGTCTCGTAACTATGAAGCGTGACGACTTCGAATTCTAACTCTGCAAACTTTGAACTCAGGGTTTTCGCAATCAACAAAACTTCTCGCTGCCGCTCAACCTTTCCCTGCCAACGATATACAGAGTCCATCTCCGGCATGATCTGAACGCACGCAGCCAGGCGTTTGTCCACCAGCATGTCGGCCAAACGGTTAGCCTCATCCACGCTTGCGGCAGTCAGGAAAACTATGATGGGTTGGTCGGGAGTAGCGCTCATAATCGAGTTTCAAGTTCCAAGTTCCCATGTTTCAAGTTCGGAGAAAGACGGGAGACTTAGCAAGCCGAACTTGTAACTCAAAACTCGAAACTTATTCCAGGTCTTCCCCGGGGATGCCGCCGGTGAGCGGGGTTGTATCAGCGCCGAAGAAGGAAGCGTATATTTCCTGGGCCCGATCAAAATCGCGTTCGTCCACGAGGATGGTGGCGCCGGGTGACATAACGGAGAGCAAAGGCGAGAAAGCGTCTGCCCCGCCTGACTGCACCGCCGAGCGAATGCCGTTTTGCTTGAGAATATCGTTAACCATTTCGGCTTCAGCGGGTGATCCGAGATTGTGCAGGGCGACAAACTTCGCCTCGCTCGAATCGTGCATTGCCGTTTCAGAGGTCAGTCGGTTGACGAGCTCTGAATCGTCGTCAGGACATCTCGTAATGCCGGGTTCGTATTCGGATTCGCAAACAGGACAGAACATAAGAACCCTCGCGTGAAAAGTAATTAGTAAAAAGTAAGATAACCCTTTAGCTCTCACTTGTCACTTTCACTCACTCGTCTTACCTTTCACTTTTCACTTTTCACTGCGCCTACTGCTCTTTGGAATGGAATCTCTTCAAAGTTTGTCATTTGCTTGAAGCCGCGAAAGCGTTCATTTATTTCCTCATTAGTGAGCTTTTGCACCCGCGCAGTGCCAAACTCTTCCACATTGAACGACGCCATGACGGATCCAAAAATCATCGCCCGCCGCATGGCCGCTTCATCCAGTTTTTCCTGACTGGAAAGATAACCCATAAAGCCGCCGGCAAAAGTATCGCCTGCTCCCGTCGGGTCGAAAACAGACTCTAACGGATAAGCGGGGATTGCGAAATAATTCTTCTCGGTGAAAAGCGCTGCGCCGTACTCGCCGCGCTTCACGATCAGGGCCTTCGGGCCCCATGAAAGTATCGTTCGCGCGGCCTTAATCAGGTTAGGGATCCCCGTCAATTGCCGAGCCTCGGCATCATTGATTATAACCACGTGCACGCCCTTAATCGTTTTCATCAGCGAGTCGCGCGCAATATCGATCCAGAGGTTCATTGTATCCAGCGCCACCAGTTCCGCGTGCGGAACCTGTTCGCGCACACCACGCTGGAGATCCGGCTGGATATTGCCAAGAAAGACCAGCCGCGCACTCTTGGAGGTCTCCGAAAGTTTTGGCTGGAAGTCGGCAAAAACATTCAGCTGCGTATCCAGCGTATGGGCCACGTTAAGATCGTAGTCGTAGCGTCCAAACCAACGGAACGTCTTGCCGTCGGGAATTCGTTCGAGGTCGGAGGTGTCGACGCCGTGGGCGTCAAAGACTTCCTGCTCAGCAGCACCAAAATCTCCGCCAACGACGCCTACGATTCGAACATCCGTAAAGAAACTCGCGGAGATTGAGAAGTGGGAGCCGGAGCCACCCAGCATCTTTTCACATTTGCCAAACGGCGTTTCGACCGCGTCGAACGCTACGGAACCAACCACAAGAAGAGACATAGAATTTCGGATTGCGGATTGCGGATTGCGAATTTGTATTTCAAGAATTCAGTCGAACTGCACACTGCCCACTGCTATTGCGGCGGCTTAACGGGCGGCGGTTCAACCGGCTCAGTCGGCTCAATCGGCCCTCCCAACGCTTGTAAGTCGGTCACCGCCTGGCTGCGAAAGGTACTGTTCGGAAACCCGGCCACCAGCCGTGAAAGGTAAACTCGGGCGTCGACACGAAGTTCTTCAGGGGTCTTGTATTTCAAGTCCTGCTTGTCTTTTGCCAGCATTGCGTCGGGCATTACGATCTTCGTTTTCTGCCTGCCGCCAGTCTCAGCAAGTCGCAGACTGCTTTCGCCGGCAATGTATAGAACCTCATCCATCTTGGCGAAGTTCGGATTGCCCGCGTCTATTTCCTCACAACGTTTCAGCGCCGCAAGGTACGCCTTTTTTTGCTTGAAGTAGTGACGCGCCACCTCAAGATTGTGCCATGAATCCTTTTCGAGCTCTGCGTCGCGAATCGTCGCTGGATCGGGACCAGTCTTCGCTCGACCCTGGGCAAACGATGCGGATGTACAAATGGATAACGCCAAAGCCAGCGTGATTATTGGAAGTAACAGCCTTTTCATAAGTCGCCCTCTTTTTTAGATCTCAAATTTCAGATCTCAGATCTCAGAACCTGAAACCTGAAACTTGAAACTTCAAACTGACACCTTAGATGCCGATAGTGCTCACGAGAGCGCGTACTTCTTCACAATGGCGTCAAGTTTTTTTCGTGTCTCCTCGGGCCACAAATGCGGTGCGGTGAAAATCGCATTCTTGAGTGCAGTAGCACATTTGCACGTCCGCTCTTGTTCGCCAAGGCGCCGTACCGCGTCCTTCATAATTAACTGGGCATTGCGGACGTTTTTGTTTAGATACGCAATGACCGAATCCGCCGTCACCGCGTCATGCCCGGGATGCCAGCAGTCGTAATCCGTAACCAGCGCCAGTGTGGCGTAACAGATTTCCGCCTCGCGCGCGAGCTTGGCTTCCTGAAGATTTGTCATGCCGATGACGCCCATACCCCAGGCTCGGTACACCTCCGACTCTGCTTTCGTTGAAAAGGCCGGCCCTTCCATGCACAGATAAGTTCCGCGCCGATGAGCCTTAACCTCCGTAACCTTGCAAGCCTCTTCCAGAACGTCTCCCAATTCCCCACAGACAGGATGCGCGAAGGCCACGTGCGCCACGATTCCTTCACCGAAGAAAGTTGATTCGCGCGCGCGCGCACGCGTTCTGTCAAAAAACTGGTCCGGAATAACCATATCGAGCGGCGCATACTGTTCCTGAAGGGAGCCAACTGCCGAAGCCGAAAGAATGCGCTCAACGCCCAGCAACTTCATCCCGTAGATATTTGCCCGGAAGGGAACTTCTGTCGGCGTGAAGCGGTGACCGCGTCCGTGGCGCGGCAGAAACGCGACCCGGTTGTTTTCGAGCGTGCCTACGATGAAGGCATCCGATGGAGGACCAAAAGGAGTGTCTACAACAATCTCCTCAACGTCCCCGAGTTCCGGCATTTGATAGAGCCCACTGCCGCCTATGATTCCGATTTTTACTGTTTCCATTTGCCTGACTTAGTTAACACGCTCGATAGCAACAGCGCGCAGTTTCCCTTCCTCTTCGATCAAACGGCATAACGGCTCATCAGGGTCATGATAGAAGAGACACGCCCAACCCTCGCGCGCTGCCCGTGGCAGCAATTCTTTCTTCGTTTCGAGCGTCTCTACCGGATAGAGATCGTAGCCCATGATCCAGGCAAACGGTACGTGAGCTCGCATCGGCACCAGATCAGCGAAACCAAACAAGGTCTTTCCTTCGCGTTCGAGTCGCCAACACTGCATTGATCGATTGTGACCCGGGTAAGTTTCCATCCGCAGTCCTGGCACTACCTCGTAACTCGCGTCCTTCAATACCAGCTGACTGCTCGCGACCAGCGGCCGCCAATTTTCCGGTAAATAACTCGCGCGGTCTCGTTCGCTGGGAGACTCAGCGTGCTCTACCTCGTCCCGCGAAATGAAGTACCTGGCATTGGGAAACGCGGGCACAGCTTCAGCGTTTCCGTTTAGCGCCGTATTCCCACCGGCATGATCAAAGTGGAGATGGGTGTTAATAACGATGGTTATGTTATCCGCCTCAACCCCTGCGACCGCGCGCAACGATTCCCCGAGCGATCGCTCACGCGTAATACCCAACATCGCGGTGTGTTTGGGAGACCACTTCTCTCCAATTCCAGTTTCAATCAATATCCGTTCGGTACCCGTGTCAATGAACACGCAATTCATGTTCATGGTAATGCGGTTGTCTTCATCAGGCGGGCAAACCTTCGACCACAGGGCGCGAGGCACAACGCCAAACATTGCGCCACCATCAAGGCGAAATTCGGTGTCGGGAACGATCTCCACACGGTAATCGCCAAACTGCATTTCGGATTGCTACCTAATTGCTACCTATTGGCCAAGCTATTTCTTTTTCTTTGGAGCCTCGGGCTTCGGTGCGTGCGGATTTTCCGCCGGCTCGGCCGTTTGTGGCTGTTGTTCCGGACCAGGGGCGAATCCCGGCGGCATGCCCTGCGGTGGCGGCTGATCAGGCGCCTTAACCGTATAGACTTCGGCTACGGTGACATGTGAACGTTTCACTATATCGTCGAGAACCTTCGTCTGCTTGTCCTTTTCGACAGCCGCACGCGCCTTGTCGCGGCCAGACTGTGGTGGAGCAAACGGATTTGCAGCCTCGCTGGCGGTGTCTCCTATCAGGATATGTCTGGCGTGAACTTTCTCGTCGTCTTTGCCGTCCTTCTTCTCCGTCTTGCGATCTTCTAGCTTAATAATGTGATAGCCAAACTTCGTCTGCACGAGGTCGCTAATTTCTCCCGGCTTCAGGGCATAGGCCGCCTGCTCAAACTCAGGCACCATCTGGCCGTGGCCAAACCAGCCTAAATCGCCACCCTTGTCTTTGTTGCTGGTGTCAGTCGAAAACTCCTTCGCCAGTTTCGCAAAGTCTTCGCCGGCGCGCGCGCGCTTCAAAACTTCCTCCGCCTTGGCACGATTCTGCTTACTGCTATCCAATTCCGGATGCTGCTTGAGATACTCATCAATCTCCGCGTCGGTGGCAGTCATCTTCTCTTTCAACGCATCCTGCGCATACTCCTGGGCCAGCACACGCGCCTGCTCGAGCTTTACCTGTAGTTCGACCTTGCGTTGTTTATCAAGACCAGCAGCGATCGCGCGTTGTTCGCCGATCAATACTTTTCCGATTTGCTGCTTAACTTGCTTCAGTTGTTCCTCGGGAATCTCACCGCTTGCAAGCTGAGGGTTTTTCGCTTTAGCGTCATTGAGGAACTGGTCCCACTTCGCCTGGTTAGCCGGTTGCTTGAAAAAGTCCTCGACTTCCTGGTCCGAGATATTTGGCCCTGCCGGATTGCCCTGCGATTTGAAAAAGTTTTGGGCTATGACGGCGGAACGAATCAGTTCCAGTTGCCGTTTCATATCTGGACGGCTGGTAATTAGCTCCTTCTTAACCTCCGTGGTGCCATCGGGCTTCACGGTTTTCACTTCGACTGGTACCGTGCGCGCCTCTTCGGCAACCGCGAGCAGCTTGTGCAAATCCTCGGCAAAGCTCTTGCGCGTTTCTGGGTCTTGCGCCAGTCTCGCGCGAAACTGCGGCGACTGGTCTTCACCAATCAGCGCCATGTCTTCGGCAGAGAGGTTGGTGAGATATTCCGACCGCCTCGCCTTCACCTGCCAGAAGATCAGTCCGCCGGCAAACAATACGGCCACAGCAGCCGCAATCCAGGCTTTATTAGTTGAACTCAAAATAATTATCCCTTTCCAAAAATATTCTCTAATCGTGCTGGACTAATTCGAGCAGTACACCATTGGCCGAAGAAGGGTGAATAAATGCAACCAGACAACCGCCGGCGCCCGTTCGAGGCGTTTCATCAATCAATCTGGTTCCCTTCTCTTTTAATCTGGCCAGCGACGCTCGAATGTCGGTCACCCTTATCGCCACGTGATGAATCCCCGGCCCGCGTTTCTCCAAAAATTTTCCCACCGGCGAAGTTTCGCTCAGCGGCTCAAGGAGTTCGATGTGCGTCTCGCCGACAGGCAGCATCGCAATGCGAACACCTTGTTCCGTTACTTCTTCAGTGAACTCCACTTGTAACCCGAGAGCGTCTCGCCAAAGCGCGAGCGCACCATCGAGTTGGTGAGTCGCAATACCAATGTGGTCAACTTTCATAAAACAGTAGTTAGTAGGCAGCATTCAGTAGGCAGTAGATTGTGCTTCGGTGTCCTTCTCTACAGTTTACTGTCTACTGTTTGCTGTTTACTCCATTCCCCATCAGCTCTTCTACGGCAGAATAAGGGTCTCTTTGACGACTCGCAACTTCTCCCGCCAGCCGATCGAGTTTCGCCGAGGCAGAATCCGACTCCAGAGTCTGCGCCACCAGCCGTTCACGTAGCAACTCCAGAATACGCCAGCGAGCTATCGCCCGGCGGCGGCCGTCTCCAGATTTGGTCTGCAAATGGAAGGTTCGATACTTCTCAATCGCCGCCGCTAACTCCTGTATTCCCTTGCTTTCCGTGGCGACCGTCTTGACGATCGGGGGCTCCCAGGAATCGTCGCGTGCAGCTAAAGATAAGAGCGCTTCCAACTCCTTTTCGGTAGTCAGGACGCCTTCACGATCCGCCTTGTTGATAACGAAAACATCGCCAATCTCCATAATGCCGGCCTTGATGGCCTGAATGTCATCACCCATTCCGGGGACTAATACGACCACAGAAATATCCGCGGCCTTGACCACTTCAACCTCATCCTGACCCACGCCCACGGTCTCGATAATGATTTTCCCATAGCCGCCGGCATCGAGTATTGAAACAGCATCTACTGTGGAACGAGCCAGGCCACCGAGATTCCCACGCGTCGCCATCGATCGAATGAAAACTCCGCTATCGAGTCCGAGCGCCTGCATGCGGATGCGGTCGCCGAGGATTGCGCCACCCGAAAACGGACTCGAAGGATCGACCGCAACAATTCCCACGCGCTCACCCTGGCGGCGATAATGCAGCGCCAATTTATCCACCAGCGACGACTTGCCCGCGCCGGGCGCGCCTGTAATTCCGATTACCAGACCGCGGCCCGTCAGCGGAAAGATTCTCTTCATTAACTGCGCTGCATCTTTAGAAACATCTTCAACCTTCGAGATTGCACGCGCTACCGCACGCGCGTCACCGGCCGCGATTCGCTCGACTAATGACGTGTTGTTATTTGACGAACTCACGTGCAAGACCCTAATTTGTAACGCAAACTGTTAGTTTGCGATGATTGAATCACATTCAACGCGCCCGCAAACTAACAGTTTGCGTTACTAGAACCAAACCAAGGCACTGCGCTCACGTGCTAACCAACCTGCTCCAGGATTTCTCTCGCAATAATAATTCGTTGGATCTCGGAAGTGCCCTCTCCAATCGTGCAGAGCTTCGAGTCGCGCCAGTACTTTTCCGCCGGGTAGTCCTTCGTATAGCCGTAGCCACCGTGGATCTGAATGGCTTCCTCGCAAACGTTTACGCTAATTTCAGAAGCGAAGAGTTTGGCCATCGAAGACTCCTTCGTTACCTTCCTGCCGTTGTCTTTCAGCCAGGCTGCTCTATACATAAGCAGCCGCGCCGCGTCGATTTGCGTGGCCATGTTTGCCAACTTAAATTGAATCGCCTGAAACTCGGAAATCGGTTTGCCAAACTGTTGCCGTTCCTTCGAATAACGCACAGCCGATTCATACGCGCCCTGGGCGATGCCCACCGCCAGAGCAGCTATCGAGATTCGTCCGCCATCAAGAACCTCCATGGCGTTTACAAACCCCTGTCCTTCTTCACCCAACCGATTTTCATCCGGCACGAAGCAGTCTTCAAACACGACGCTGGCTGTTTCTGAGGCGCGCAAGCCGAGCTTGTTTTCCTTCTTCGAGGGAGCAAAACCGGCCATGCCTTTTTCAAAGATGAACGCCGAAATCCCTTTACTCCGTTTGGCGCGGTCGGTGACCGCAACGGCCACGCAAGTGTCGGCGTGAATTGCGTGCGTGATGAAATTTTTGGAGCCATTCACGACCCAGCCGCCATCTTTCTTGACGGCGGTCGAGCGTGTTCCCGAAGCGTCTGAGCCCGCGCTTGGCTCCGTCAGGCCCCAGGCGCCCAGGTGTTTTCCGCTGGCCAACGGTACCAGAAACTTTTGCCTTTGGGCCTCCGTGCCGAATTGATAGATATGATTCGAGCAGAGTGAATTGTGCGCGGCTACTGAAATCCCAACCGAGCCGTCAACGCGCGAAAGCTCTTCGATAATCGTAGCGTATTCAACATAGCCCATGCCCGCGCCGCCATACTCTTCGGGGAAAAGAACTCCAGTCAAACCCAGCGCAGCGAGTTTTGGCTGCAACTCTATGGGAAAGTGTTGCGCTTCATCCCACTCCATCACGTGCGGCGCGATCTCGGCCTCGGCAAATTCGCGCACGCTTTGCTTGACCTGTTGCTGCTCTTCAGTTAATTCAAATTCCATGCTTGTTCCTGTGTCCTAAACACAACAAAGGCATCCCCGCCTGTCAGATCTGACAGGCCGGAATGCCTGTCTAAAACAAAAAATCCAGAAAATCCCGAACGCTTATTCTACCTCATTGACGCCGCGAAGCGTGACCGGCGCCGCTAGACTTAACTGCAGGTCTTGCCTTACTTGCCGGTCGCTTCTGCATGAGCAGCTTCACTTCATCGCCCGTTAGCCGACGCCAATGCTTTGGTTTTAGTTCATCATCTCGCAACGACCCAATCCGCGAACGCCGCAACTTGATTACCGAATGTCCGATTAGATCAAACATGCGACGTATCTGCTGGTTCTTGCCTTCGTGAAGGAGAATCTCAAACCAGGAGTTGTTTTCCGTCTCGCCCACTTTTCTAATTTTCGCCGGCGCAGTGCGCGTGCCATCCTCAAGCGTCACGCCTCGACGCAAGCGTTCGATCGCCTTCTCGTCGGGAATGCCTTTCACCTTTCCTTCATAGACTTTTTCAACTTTGTTGCGAGCGGCCGTAATGAAATTAGTGAAGTCACCGTCATTGGTCAGTAGCAACAATCCTTCTGTGTTGAAGTCGAGCCGGCCGACGGGATAGAGCCTACCGAGCGAAGCGGGCAACAGTTCCAGGACTGTGGGGCGGCCGTCGGGATCAGTGACGCTGGAGAGGTAGCCCTTAGGTTTGTTCAGCAGCACGTAAACTTTTTCGCGCCGCTCGAGCGATGGGTTAATGAGTTTGCCACGGACCTTTATGTGATCTGTTTCCGGATCAGCTTTGGTTCCCAGTTCGGTGATGACCTTGCCGTTGACCGTAACCTCGCCAGCCTTGATCATTTCTTCGGCGTGACGTCGGGATGCGAGCCCTGCGGCCGCGATAAGTTTTTGTAGTCGCTCTTGCATGAAAAATCAGAATTCAGAACTCAGAATTCAGGGGTCAGAAGGAAAGAGCCTTAGCGTTTTCCCTTCTGTTTTCTGTATTCTGTCTCCTGTCTTCCGCCTTTATCCCTCTCCTCCGGCTAAGTCCTGAAAGTCTTCCATGCTCGGCAGCTCGCCTAAATCCTTCAAGCCGAATTGCATCAGAAACTCTTTTGAAGTGCCGTACATCATTGGGCGGCCCACCGTATCCTTACGCCCCTTAGCTACAATCAATTTCTTATCCAGCAGTGTCTTCACTGACGAAGGCGACTGCACGCCGCGTATCTCAAGAATCTCAGGCACCGTGACTGGTTGTTTGTAAGCAATCACAGCGAGCGTTTCCAACGAAGCGATTGATAGCTTGGCGCTTGGCCGCGACTTCAAATAGGCGCGCACGTGCTCGTGGTATTCGGGCCGGGTAGCAAATTGCCAACCGCCGGCCACTTCACGCAGCTGCAATCCCCCGTTGCGGCCGTTAAATTCCTTCGCCAACTCAGCCAGCGCTTCATCGACCACCGCGCGGTCCTCACGTAGTACCTCAGAAATGACTTTTGCACCGAGCGGCTCTTCGGAAACGAAGATCAGCGCTTCAATTACGCCCCGGCGCTCCGCCGCATTTTGAACAACGTAAGTCTCCGAGGCTTCCGACGCTTCAGTCTCCACCGCCGGCTCTTCCGCGGCGACCATCGCCTCCAACTCGCGGCTGGCTTCCTCGTTGAGCGCTGCCTCATCCAGGGGCGCTGCTAATGTGTTGTCTTCGATCTCTTCAGTCATGTTGGTTATCAACTAACTTGCAACTCTGACGACGATGTCGCCAAACGTTTGTTCCTGAAATAATCTAACGTCCGTGGTACGTACCAGCTCCAGCACCGAAAGAAACGCTACCACCAGCTCACGGCGCGAGCGCGCCAGTTCGAAGAAAACACGCAGATTAACTTCACCGGCTGACATCACCATATTGCGCAGGCGCTCGAGCATCTCCGACATGGAAATCTCTTCACGCTCGATCTCCAGCAGCACTTCTTCTTTGTGCCGTGCGAGAATTTCCTGGAACACTTTCAAGAGATCAAACAACCCGACTGTAACCTCCGGATTGTTCTTGTCAGTTTCGATCTCAGCTCGCTTAAAAACAGCGCGCTCAACCGTTGCGCGCGACCAGAGCATCTGCGCCGCAGCTTTATATTTCTGGTATTCGAGCAGCTGATCCACCAGCTCCCGACGCGGGTCGTCTTCCTCTTCCGCGGCAGCGAAGGGATCGCGAGGCAGGAGCATCCTGGTCTTGAGCTCGATCAGAGTGGCTGCCATCACCAGAAAATCGCCGGCGACGGCGATATCGAGTTCTTGCATTATTTGGAGATACCGAAGATATTCGTTGGCGATGCGCGCAACCGGAATGTCGTAGATATTGATCTGTTCCTGACGAATCAAATGAAGCAACAAATCGAGCGGGCCGTCAAACTCCCCCATAACGATCTTGAGATCGTCGGTGTTGTAATCGGAGACAATCTCCGGCGCAGAGCCAGTGACGTCTATCGAGCCAACCGTTTCCTTAGGTTGCTCCGATTGCTCGCTGGCCGACACCGATTCTTCGGTGGCTTTTTGCGCTGCGCCTTCTAACGTTTCGTCCATCTAAGTTCTGCTACTTGTCCGATAAACTTTAGTTTGTCGTTCGTATCCAAGCGACAAGCTAAAGCTTATCGGACATCAGGACCCAACACCCATTTTCTCTTTGACCGCAGCCAGTGTTTGGCTCGCAATTCCTCGAGCCTTCTCAGCGCCCTCTGCCAAAATGCGGGTCAACTCACTATCATCTATCGCTTGCACCTTTTTCTGAAGCGGCTCAAGAAATGCGATCGTCGCGTCTGCCAGTTCCTGTTTGAGTTGCGCATAACCCTTATCTGAGAAATGCGCCTCGACCTTTTCCGGCGTTTCGCCGGTTAGTAACTGAAAGATCGTCAACAGGTTGGTAATCGCCGGTCTGGACGCGTCAAATTTTACTGCCGTTCCAGAATCCGTTACAGCGCGCTTGAACTTGCGTTGAATGCTATCGGCATCGTCGAGCAGACGAACACAGCCGTTCGCGTCCTCTTCTGATTTCGACATCTTGTTCGCGGGATCAGACAACGACATGATGCGCGCTCCGACCTTGGGGATAAACGGCTCAGGAACGCGGAATGTCTCGCCATAGTCGCGGTTGAATCGTATGCTCAGGTCGCGCGTCAGTTCAAGGTGTTGCTTCTGATCTTCACCAACCGGGACAAGGTCTGTCTGGTAGAGCAGAATATCTGACGCCATCAGGACCGGATAATCAAATGTTCCCACCGAAACGTTCTCACTCTTCCGCGCCTTATCTTTAAACTGCGTCATCCGCTCAAGTTCAGACATGCGTGCGATGCAATTAAGAATCCAGGTCAGCTCTGCATGTTCAGCCACTTCTGACTGAATAAAGATTGTAGACGCTTTAGGACCAAGTCCGACGGCCAGATAAATCCGAGCCAGTTCCCTGGTCTTTTCGGCAAGCAGCTTTGGATCCTGCCGGTTCGTGATGGCGTGAAGGTTGACTATGCAAAAGAAGCTTTCGTACTCGTGTTGCAGCTCCACCCAATTGCGCAGGGCGCCCAGGTAGTTTCCCAGGTGTACGTTGCCGGTTGGCTGTACGCCGCTAAAAATTCGCTTCGGCATGAGTCCCCTTGCGGTTGTCCCGATCACTTCGCACTAACGGTACACTCCGAGCACCAATAAATAATAAACAAGATCCATGATCGGTCGCAGGATCGCGCCGAAGAAGCCTACGTAAATCAACATCATCAGGATTATGAAACCATACTGTTCCATGAGGGCCAGAATTGGTTGCGCGCTCGCCGGCAGAAAAGTGTCCAAAATCTTGCTGCCATCGAGCGGTGGAAAGGGCAGCAGGTTAAAAACCGCCAGCGAGATATTCATTGTCAAGAACATTTGCAGAATTAACTTCACCGGCTCTTGCAATGAACCCTCGGTAAACCACCAACCAGTCATGAGCAGCACCTTGATGACCACAAAGGCGCAGATGGCGATAAACGTGTTAACGATGATGCCCGCTGCAGACACCATCACATTTGCCCGATCCTTGTCCCGCCAACGAAGCGGATTAACCGGCGTAGGTTTGCCCCAACCGATGAGCGGGATGCGCGCCACTGTTCCACCCACACTGCCAAAGATGAAACCGACGATTGGAATCAGCAGCGTGCCAATCGGATCGATGTGGGCCACTGGATTGAGCGTGATGCGTCCCAGGAGACGGGCGGTGTCGTCGCCAAATCTGTTGGACATCCAGGCGTGCGCAGCTTCATGTGCCGAAATGGAAAACACCAGAACGACCATGTAAATCAGGAGTTGTGGGATTAGTTCTGCGGTCACTTAATGTTTGTTATGGGCCTCGACGATAGAAGAGATGAAGTTAGCATCCTGCTACTTGAGTGTCAAAATCGGGCACTTCCTACAATTCGAGCGTAAGGCTGTAGATCGAGTCTGTCGAAGCCACCGCCAGGTCGCCAGTCACACTGAAAGCCAGGCCCACCAAATTCATGCCGGCGGCAAACATCCGAGCGTCCTTTCCGTCCGGAGAAATGCGCACTACTCCTCGCCGTCCGCGGAGCGAGGCAACCACACACAGGTTCCCAAAACCATCGAACGCGAGCCCCTGTGGCCTTCCTAATCCCCGATAGAACACGCTGACATCGCCATTCGGGTTGACCCGCCACACGGAATCAAAGCTCGCGACGGTCGGTCCAGTGACGTACAAATTGTCATCAGATCCAAAAGCGAGGTGGTAAGCAGAGACTGACGGTTCGATTTGCGCCCAGGCGCTCTCTTCTCCTATGCCGTTAACTTTGTAGATTGTGCCGGTGCGATCACCGACATACATCGTGTCTGAACGATCGAAAGCAATTCCAGTTGCCACCCCAAGATTTCTGGCAAACGGCACTGCTTCTTTGAATGGGGTGATACGGTAGATGATGCCGTCCATGCGACTGCTGACAAACATCTGTCCGGAGCTGTCGAAGGCAATGCCGGTTGGATTGGTGATATCGCCGGAGAATTCGGTAACCTCGCCACCCACATCGATGCGGAAGATTGTTACCGGCAATTGTTCACCACGCGCACCGGAGCGAGTTACAAAGAGCGAGCCGTCGTCCGGATCGAAGGCAGGATTGGCAACCGGATGAAGGTCCTCCGCAAGTTGCTTGCCTACTTCGACAGTAACGGTTTCGCTACGTTCACCGTTGCTTTCAAGGCTCACTTCAGTCAGCCCGGTCTGCTTCAACTCCGGCACTATTGCCAGTACGCGCCGCGGCGATAGAGCGACGATTGGCGCCCGCTGGTTCTGGAACCAAACCGCACATAGGGTTGGATCACTGGTGTCCAGGTTTTCGCAGTCAATCGTCACTTCTGCGCCGGGAAGCGCAAGCAATGGGTCGATGCTCAGGATTTTTAATTCTTTACTCATTACTTATTGCAAAAGCTGTTCATCATACGACGCGGCTCAAGTCGTGTCTAACGTACGCCCAAATCGCTCAAGGGATTGGCTGGGACCGCGGGCGTCCCGCCCGCAACGCCGCAGGCGCGCAGGTTTTGACGTAGCTATCGCAATCGATTTTCGCGCTTCGCGCTCATTTGCGGGCGGGACGCCCGCGGTGCAGCAAATCCCTTGATTCTTTGGCTATTCGTACTATGGTATAATCCGACCCGTAACTAAGCGGCTTCTTACGGAATCGTTGGACTTACTTAAAACGTAAGGCGCCCAGTCAATGAAAATATAGTAATGCTCAAGCGACTAAGCGAAGCGATATCGCAGAGCAACATCGAGAGTAAAACACCGGCGTCGGAAACCCACGGCTCGCATCACTCCTCCTGTAACTTCAACCCGAATCCAATCGATGAAGGCTCCGGACGTTATCCAGTTTCCGCGCCATCGTTGGTTAACTGTGTGACTGGAGGGAAAGAACCATCAAGGACGTAATAGGAAACACCGCGGGTCTCAAGCCGAATCAGCTTCGCCGCATAGAAAAACTTTACACCAGGCGTATCGCCCCTCATCAGATTCTGACCCCGGAATTCGCGCGCCAACTCGCTGAGTTGTCACATGAGATACGGCGACAAATGGGCGCGCTCATCGATCGCAGCGGGCATGTTGAATACGTAATGATTGGTGACAATCGACGCATCGAGCTCCCTGATTTCAAACGCATTCGTGTCGCAGTCGATCGCTTTCGCGGCCTGCGCTGCGTACACACGCATCTCAGAGGTGAAGGTTTGACTCAGGACGACCTTACTGACCTCGCGCTGCTACGGCTCGATCTAATGGTCGCAATCGACGTCAACCCGGACGATGGTTTGCCTGGTCTCGTGAGCGCTGCGCATTTGCTGCCGATGGCTGCAGTCGATCTGCAAAACGTGAACGGCCTGAAGCCTTACGCTTTCCTGCCGCCCCGGATAGCTTCCCAACTCGACATCGATTTTCTTGACCTGATCGAATCGCTCGAACAGGAGATGGCGCGCAACCGCCGCGTCTCACGTCAGGATGTACTAAAGGACCGCACCATCCTGGTTGGCGTTAGTACCGGGCCGATCGCAGACGCTGAAGAGTCGATGGCGGAGTTGCATGAACTCGCAACTTCCGCGGGAATTGTCGTGCAGGACAAAGTTATTCAGAGGCGCCAGGCAATCGACCCGCGTACGGTGCTGGGACGGGGCAAACTTGACGAGCTTTTGATTCGCTCGCTGCAGTTAGGGGCGGACATGCTGGTATTCGATCGCGAGCTGAGTCCAACGCAGGTCAGGTCACTTTCGGAGGCGACTGACTTGAAGATCATCGATCGTTCCCAACTGATTCTCGACATATTTGCGCAACGGGCGCAGTCGAGTGAGGGGAAAATCCAGGTCGAGCTTGCCCAGCTGAAATATCTTTTACCACGATTGATCGCCGGACAGGATTCGGCGTTCTCCCGGCTTGCGGGCGGGATTGGCGGCCGCGGTCCCGGTGAAACTAAGCTTGAGATGGATCGTCGCCGCGTGCGCGATCGCATCAACCGTCTGGAAAAAGAAATCGAGACTCAACGACTGCGCCGCCATGAACGCAGGAAGGTGCGCACCCGCAACCAACTTCCGATTGTTTCAATCGTCGGCTATACAAACGCGGGCAAATCGACGCTGCTGAACGCGCTAACCAACAGCGAAGTGCGCGCCGAGCAGCGGATGTTTGCCACGCTGGACCCAACTTCAAGACGCCTCAGACTGCCACGGGAGCAGGAAATAATCATAAACGACACAGTTGGTTTTATTCGCGACCTGCCGCCAGGCCTGCTGTCAGCGTTTCGTGCGACGCTCGAGGAAATCGGCGACAGCACATTGCTGATTCATCTCGTGGATATTTCAAACCCGCGCTGGCCGCAACAGATTCAGTCGGTCCAAAGAATTCTTGAAGAACTCCATATCGCCCAGATTCCTACGCTCCTGGCCCTGAACAAGGCGGATCTGGTTGATGCCGAGACGCTGCAGGGGATTTCACGGCAACTGACTCAGGGCGGCGAGTGCGAGGTCGTCGCTATTTCCGCAACTGAACGGAAGACATTGCCGCCGTTGCTTGAAAAAGTCGGAAAAATGCTTTCTCAGGATCTTGGTTCGACGAGCGGTCATGATTTTGACGCCACCCGCATTTCGCAAATCGCATAAAAATGGGTCTTCGTCCCCGATTCAAAACTCCGTTTAGCAGTGCTCGTGACACGGCCCTGGATTACCTTCTCCGTCCTTTCAAGGTATTCAAGCCACGGACGCGTCTGCTCATTGGGTTCAGTTTCCTGGTAGCAATAACCGTCCCGCTGCTGGTCACCAATTACTCATCCGGCTACTCGCAGGACTACCGCGAAGGTGAAATCATTCGCGGAAACGTGGTCGCGCGATCGGACCTCAACGGTTTCGACATAACCGAGACAGAGAGACGTCGAAATGCAGCTCGGCTGGCTACGCGGCCAATCTTTAACTTCGACTCCACTCGCGGCGAGAGCTCGGCGCGAAGTTTTCGCGCCGCCTGGGAAGATTTGAAAAGCCAGACCGAAGCGAAGCCGGGGAAGGCCTTGACCTGGAGTGGTGATGGCGGTGCCGGCGTTGCGCGCGCGCTTGCCGCACACAATTTCAACGAAGACGAGTTGAATCGACTAGCAGCATTGATTCGCGGGACCGGCGACAAATACATTTATGATGATGCTGAGGCTGACCGCCTGAGTCAGGAAGTCGTTCTAGTTGATGTTCGCAATCCTTCGGCACAAATGATCATGCCGGCGCCACGGACGCGAATGCTCTCGCTAAGTGCCGCGCGCCAGGAGCTTGAACTCAAGCTGCTCAACTTGCCGGGTTGGTCCCAGGAACAAAAATCAGTTTTGGTTGCGGCCATACTCCCGCTGCTCCGCCCCAACGTGATCCTTGACCAGACGGCGACCGCCACCGCGCGTGAAGAGGAAGCGAAGAAGATTCCCGCCGTAGAGATCAAGCTCAAACGCAATCAGGTGATCGCGCGGGAGGGAGACACGGTCACGCCGGCCATGCTGGCCCAGCTGGCTGCCTTGAAAACCACCGGGCACTCGGGACGCCCCTGGCACAATCTGATCGGTCTGTTTTTGATAGTCTGCGCGGTTTACTGGGCAGTGTGGAAGTTTACTGAGCACCGCAGCACTGTGTCTGCGTTGTCTCTTTCGAAGCGACGGGCGTTTGCGCTGGTTGGCTCGGCAATCGTGATGGAAACCGCGTTCATGCGCATAGGTTTTACGCTTAGCGATAGCGTAGCAAACGGCATGAAAACCGCGCCTTTCAACGACCCTACCCTTTGGAACTTTGCAATTCCAATCGCGGCAGCTTCGTTGTTGGTCGTGATGTTGGTAGACACGCAACTGGCGTTTCTGACCGGCATCGTCACCGCGCTATTTGCCGGCATGCTGGCGCCCACCGGAATACAGACGTCGCTCTATGCAATGATCTCTTGTGCGGCTGCTGTCTACGGGATCGGTCGATATCGCGAACGACAATCCGTCACACTGGCCGGCTTATTGGTGGGCGTGGTTAATGCCGCAATGGCCCTGGCACTGATTGCGTATGCTGAACAAGCCTTCACGCTGAACGCCGTCTTGCTGGCTGCCGGCTGCGGTTTTGTCGGCGGTTTGTTGACGGCGATCTTCGCGGCCGGCGGCTTGCCAATAAACGAATCGCTTTTCGGGATTCTGACTGACGTCAAACTACTTGAGCTTTCGAATGCGGATTTGCCGGTGCTGGGCCAATTGGCGCTGCGCGCGCCCGGCACCAACCAGCATTCACACGCTGTAGGCCAACTGGCCGAAGATGCTTGCCGGGCGGTGGATGCGAATCCGCTGCTGGCACGCATCGGAGCGCTCTACCACGATATAGGAAAAGTTGCGGCGCCAGAGTACTTCGTGGAAAACCAGCAAGGTGAAAATCCTCACGATCACATCCGCCCAACTCAAAGCGCGAGGATTATTATCAGTCACGTGACCTACGGCCAGAAGCTGGCCAAAGAAATCAATCTACCAAAGAAAATCTCGGATTTTATTCCTCAGCATCACGGCACGCGCGCGCTGCATTTCTTTCTGCGCAAGGCGCAGGCTCAGGCCAAGCCCGGTGAAGTAATTGACGAGAAGGATTTTCGTTATCCCGGTCCAAAGCCCCAATTCAAAGAGGCAGCCATAATGATGCTGGCGGATTCCTGCGAAGCAGCGGCCCGCTCGCTGGCGCGTCCCGATCCGGAAAACATTCGCATCATCGTAGTTAAGATTGTCGACGCGGTTATTACTGACGGTCAGCTTGATGAATGCGATCTGACTCTGCAGGAGATCACCAGAATTCGCGAGGCCATGATTAGCGCCCTAACCGCGATTTACCACGCGCGCATCGACTATCCCGGCTTCAATCCTCCACAAGTCACCGGACCCCTTAGTAAGTTGCCTGCCGGCGAAATCGACAGCGAGGAACGTGGGATCACATACAGCAAAGCTTCGGACGTGCCCATAAACAAAGCCGGCGAAGTCGAAGACGAGGCCATCAGCCACAAAGTTGCGAAACGCTGATCGGCCGCCACCTTCGCTAGTAGCCGTCATCTGCGTCCCAAGGACAAATGAGAAATGAGAAATGGAATTTGACTGTAGGAATCCCTGGAGGCCACGAAACTCGTAGCGCCAGAAAGGTCTTACATGATCGGAGGCTGGCGCGAGTCGTCTGAGGCTACGCCCCCGGCGCCGTCCGAGCTAACTGCCAACTGGGAGTTTGGCTCGTTAATCAGTTCTTTGAGTTCTTTTCCGGGTTTGAAATATGGAACACGTTTGGCGGGAATACTAACCGGGTCCCCGGTCTTGGGGTTTCTACCACGTCGAGCTCCTCTTTCGCGCACGCGAAAACTTCCGAAGCCGCGCAGCTCGATCTTCTCAC
>Ga0070697_100000464_pt1 | contig 30997 bp, 26 predicted proteins | sample KBSK1501metaG_FD_65475 | JGI IMG/M metagenome (GOLD analysis project Ga0070697, IMG submission 65475) | Corn, switchgrass and miscanthus rhizosphere microbial communities from Kellogg Biological Station, Michigan, USA - KBS K1-50-1 metaG | ecosystem: Host-associated > Plants > Roots >...
GGTGATAGACATTGACGGCTACGGCGTCGATGTGGATGGCTCGGGCAGTGTGAGCGTGTCAGGCTCTGACGAGTTGAACTATCGCGGGTTGGCGGAGATTACAACCAAGGAGAGCTTCTTTACCAACACCATTGCCCGGCTGTCCGGAGCCACATTAAAAGGCGGTAAGTTGCAGTTTCCCTTTCGGATCGGCGGAACTATCGATAGCCCCATATTCTCCAAGGGCAAGGGCGATAAGGACCTAGACGCTGTACAAAATCATCGGTGAGGGAGGCGGAACGGCCTCGCTTCCTGCCGTGGCGGAACTCGGGGCAGAGTCAGCCGCAACACATGGGCTTCAGTCCGTGCGCAATGTAGCGGCAGCAGCATAGTTGCGGCTTTAGCGTGCAAATCGGCGAAGATAAACCTTGTGCGGAGTGCATGGACTCCGCACTTTTCTTTTTCTGCTACCGTGCAGGTTTGGGGTACAGCTAAATTCATTTGGTCGAGAATCCGTTGAAATGCACTGGCAGATCCGCGTTGAAATGGTTGTTTCTATTTAGGCGGCTTGGACTTTGGTACCGTAGGCAAGGCTAGCGTACCAACTGCCCCGGCCTTGCGGGGTGAGGTCCATGAAGTGCCAGATAGGAGTGAGCAGATCGATGCCACGCTCCTGAATGTCGGGCGCCATCCTAGGATGCGCTGTGTAAAAATGACGCAGGGTACCTTTGGCGTCGCGCGTGAAAACGGAAACGGTTGAGTCCTGACCGCCTTCGCGGTCTTCGCTGCCTAAGTCGTATTTGAAAGTGTTGTTCCCGGCGCTAAGGAGGCGCAGCTTGTCCCAGCCCCGCTCGCGAGCGTGGGCGCGCAGAGTCGGGAGGTCGGCGGCGGCGACAACAGCGAAGTCAAGATTCTGAGCGAGATGATGGGCGACCCCATTAGCACCGTCGAGCCAGGCGGTACACATATGGCACGCCTTAGTCTGCCTTTTTCCGAACATGAAGTGATAGATGACGAGCGAGCGATTGGGCTTGGTGAAGAGTTCGCTGAGGCGGACGGTGCGCACAGGCGCATCACCAGCGTTGAGGTCAGGTGGACCCTCTTCAAAGTGATAGTCCTGAATAGGAGCACCTTCAGGAAGATTGCGGCGCAGCTCAGCGACGCGTTCGCGCTGACGCATGAGCTCGATTTCGGCAAGGCGAACCTCCTCGCGCTTGGCCAGATACTCAGAAGATTCGTTGGTCAGATTGGTTTGCCGAAATATTCCATCAACTACTGTGTGAACCATGATGGTTCCCTCCGCGTGTCATTCTCTCTCAAGGAGTAACGAGGTGCAATCGCGGACTGCGTTTCTGGGAAACATCGTTGTACGCTCTGGATGGATAGTCGGCAACTCGGAAACTATGGCGTTGTTGGCATAACATCGCCATTTTCACCAACAACCCCGATCATTCGGTGTAATCGCCTGTCTCTAACTAACCCGATCGAGTTGTGGCTTTCTTGGTCGGATGCAAACGATCAACAAGGAAGAGGGCCCCATGACTCTGTCGACTCGTCCGCCTTAAGGTTCGCTTAATATAACGTTTTTTGTCGCAATGAAAAATTGGTGCTCTGGATGTTTTCTTCGCTCCCTCCCGCATCACACTTGTTATCGCCCTTAGTCGAGGAGAGAGAATGCGGAAATGCGGGATCTTAATGTCCATCATTTTGTCTTTGCCATCGGTGCTCGTGGCCCAAAGCGGATTACCCAGGGCGGCCCTCACTGAGAACGGAACACGAGCGACAGTCTTTGGCGGATATTCCTATCTCCGCAATAACAGCAATGGTTTTAGCGGGTGGGAAGGACAGGGCACGTTCAATTTCAACCGCTACCTTGGTGTCACAGCCGATATAAGTGGCGCCAGCCTTACACCATTTTCTTTTTCGGTTTTAGGGGTTTCGGCGTCTACCTATCAGCACGTTAACAACTATTTGTTTGGCCCGACCGTAACCGCTGACTTTGGCAGAAGAGCAGTCTTCGCGCACGCATTGTTCGGCGAAGCGCGTTCAAGCTTAGGTGCAGGTGTAGGTATTCCGATCATCGGCGGTATCTCCACGGGCCTTACCAGCGCCAGTGCTTTCGCCATGGCCTTCGGCGGCGGTATCGATATCGGTCTGACTCGACGTCTCGCAATCCGGGCCGTCCAAGTGGACTACCTCCGCTCGCAGTTCAGCGCGACCGATGCGTTAACGTCCGGACTTTCCAGCAGCCTCGGTAATCGGCAGAATAGCTTCCGCTACTCAACGGGTGTTGTGTTTCGATTCTGAAGAGAGTCCACAATCCCCAATTCACGAGGGAAGGCGTTTACACTCACGACCTGTTTGCTGGGGCGCGAACCCTCCTGAACACTCTTATCGATACACATCCGGATTCGGATTACGTGCCTCGCGCAAAGCTTTCCATTGCCGATTCGTGGTACTCGGAACATGTGTTCAAGCAAGCCGAGGCCGAATATCGGGACTTCGTGACACTCTTTCCAAATCGACCAGAGATTGCAGAAGTCCAACGCACTTTGGGTGACCAATGCCAATAATGCCTGTGGTTCTGGCGCCATCCAGCTCACGCACTGCAGCCAGCAATGTGGTATCGGGTTGAATGTATGGCGGCCGTAGTAGCATTGGAGATCGGTTGTTGTCGAAATATCGCCATCGCCATTACACCAACAACCTAGTTTGGTGAGAGAAACTAGTGTTTTTTTCGCGTTCTTTTTCGGCTTGTTCCGACACTGCAAACTAAGCAATTTAGTGGGGTGCGTTGGAGATGGTTTGTTTCGTAGTGTAGGCACGTCGCGAAGCAGACTGGATTAACCCACAAACATGTGTATTGGGAACGCGGAAAGTAGGACTCAGCGGGCTTGTGCAATCAATCGATTGCGACTGCCACTCCGATGGGGTTTCTGGAACACATCACTTCTCCAGCTTTGCTGTCACATTGACAATTGAATCAGCTTCCCGTTGACAAACGACTGGACGGCCAATCTTTTAGAATGAGAGTCAATTGGTGCTTCCGGGTTGCCCCACCCGGAAGCAATCGCGATTACTTCCAATAGGCCGACTTATCGGACGCCGATCGCAGAGACGCGCCAAGCACTCATCTTTGGTTAGATTCAACGCATCCGGTCAGGGAAACTTCGTCACCTTTGGCGTCACGCGAGGATGCATCGCGGTCGCCTGGCCCATATCGTCGACCACATGGCTGATTCCGCCGTGATCGCCCAGCGCAACGGTAATCATGTCGTGGAAACGTACCTCCCGGCTCTTCGGCGTCTCGATTGCCCGGGTCAGCACCACAGCAGGATGTTCGAAGACGCTGTACACACCCAGCCCCCACGCCTCGTGACTCGTCACTCCATCCGCCACCTTGTACGAGGCCCAGCCGTTCACACCGGGCGCGCTCGTATAGCTCGGCTGGTTCGGAGGATCGTAAGGAATCTCGGACTGATAGAAATAGGTCCGCCCGCGATTGCCCTTCCAAAGGACCTGGAATTGCTGGTGATGCTCCACAAACAAGCCGTAGATCGTGACATCGTTTCCATTGACCAGCAGCCCGTTCTCGCTGGTATTCAGCTCCCAACCCACTCCGACGCCGTGGTCTGCTCTCCAGATCCACGTATGGTCAACCAGCGTGTCGTTGCTGTTGATCCTCAAATTCACCTTGGCCCGGCCCACTGCTGCGCCGCCTACGCGAAAGAAAACATCGTGCAGCGCGATCGGCTCCCTCGCATGACGCGCCGAGCTTCCCTCCGGCCCCAACTCCAGCAGCACCGGAGACTCGCTCGGTCCCGCATCGAAGAGCACCCCCGCAATCTCGATTCCGTCCGCATCGGCCGTCGTCATTGCCGCCGTGCCCTTCACGGGACGCAGCGTCGCAAATCCAAGCCCCAGCACCACCGTATGCGGCCGTGTCACGCGAATCGGAGCGGTCAGTTCATAGATCCCCGGCGTCACAATCAGGTTCTTGCCTCGGGCAAGCTGCCCATTGATCGTCTCCGCCGTATCCACATCCGGGCGCGCAATGTAAAACTGTTCAATTGGAATCGTCTCTCCTGCCGTTTCTCCGCTGTGCCACGTAATCCCGATGCTGTCGTTGTGCAGCACCGGAACGCGCACGCTGAACTCGCCCGCTGCATTCACCTGCAGGAACGGCTTCTCGCGCACCATTGGCGTCTGTGCCACCTTCGTGTACGGCGGGGAAGGCCATGCGCCTTCCGGCGGATGCACCACGCCGACAAACACCATGTTCCAGTTCGCGCCCGTCCAGCTCTTCCAATCGCAGTTGCGCGAGATCCACTGCTGCTGGCTCCCGGAGTCGACAGTCCCGTCCACAAGCGAATCCGACATCCAGCCGCCGCTTGCCCAGCCGCGATTCTGGTGGAGCACCAGGTCGCCGCGCACATGCATGCGCCGGAGTGAAACCGCCTGCGAGACCGCCCATTGCATCGTGCCGCCCGTCGGCTCTATCGAGAGCCCTTCCGCAGCTCTCCAGAAGGTCGTCGTCGCATTGTTGTGCTCATGATTCGCATCCGCATGCACGTTGCCTGCAATCCGCGTTGCCTCGGGCGACGCGCCCAACCCCATCACCTCTGTATAGAAGCCCACCGGCACGTCCACCGAATAGCTTCCGGGCAGGAAAAGGAGCGCATTCCGCTGCGGTCCAAACTCGTTGTGCTGCTGCGTCGCATACACTGCATCGATCTGCTTCTGGATCGCCGTCGATGCCATCGCCGGATCGAAGATCAGTACATTGGGTCCGAACTCCGGCTTCGCGGCTTTCGCCGCAAGCGCCGGCAGAGCAACCGCTGCCAGCAGCCCCGCCGCGAAGCCCAATTCTCTTATTAGTCGAAGCGCGCGCCTATCAACCATAGGTCCCTCCGAAGGCATCACCGTTTTGGAAGACTTTTCATGATATTTCACCGCGAGAACTTCGGAAAATGTCCCGTGTTTGAAACCACCAGCCCCAAGTTTGCCCTCCGGAGTAAGGAAGGCCAACGCCGGCCAGCTGCTCCATCTCGCACGAAGCCAGCCGCGGCCCGGCCATGAAGATTCCAGAAAGGAGCAGAACATGAAAAGTGAAATCAGAAAAGACGTTTAGGATCTGTGGGTGAATCAGTGCCCACGAGGGAAAAATCCTCCTTTGCCTTTGGCCCGGGTTTCTCCACGTCTCGCGACTCTGCCAAAATCCCCCCAAAGCGGTGCTCGAACTCTTGGAGTATGGGATCGAGATCCGCGAACATGCCCTCGATATTCCACCATCTTGCGCCAGGACCGCGGAACGTGGTGCAGTGCTGAATGTGCTGCGAGATGTTCTTGTAGCAGTCTTTGCCATGCTCCCCATACTTCTTATTCACCGCTTCGGCGCTATTGATCAGCCCCTGACACTTGGCCAGGTCCACATCCTCGATGGCCCACCGATCCGGGCGGTTGATGATGAGGTCCGACACCCACGTCCCCTGGTTGGTGAAGAACCCGAGCAGGTTCCGCATGTGCAGCAAGAAGCCCTCAATACACAGATAGAACTCGGCCTTCGTTTCGTCTGACGGTTGCTCATCGTGGGCCTTGCGCTTCCCGTTTAACGTCCTGTTGCAGTGACGCAGCATGTCGATCTCGTAAAGGAGGGTGAGTGATCTGTTGGGCATGCCTGTACTTTGGCGCAGACATAGCTCAAGGTCAAGGGCAGACCAGGCTGCTTTGCTTTGTGGCTGGACAGTGGGAAACTAGGCGCGTGCCGTTACCTACATTTCACGTGTCGATCTCTGGCAGCATCCTCGCGCTTTACGGGGCAGTGCTTTCAACGATCACAGCGGCTGCTCAGATCATCGGCCACTTCCGTGATAGAGCCCAGATCAAGATTAGGGTTGAACCGAACATGGAAGTCATCGGCGATCCTTCCCTTTGGGGCAAGACGTTCACTATAGTAAAACTGGAAACGGGAATACACTCGCCGTGGCCGGCTGTTGAGCGAGTTGGGGCACGAAGTGATCGTGGCGCATGCGCGCAACGTGCGTTTGATCGGAGAGAGCCGACGGAAAGATGATCGGCTAGATGCCCCGCCTAACGCCAGTCGCCGGCGGCGACAAAGCCGGCCCAGTAGATGGGATGCGTGGTTTGCCCCTTTGCGCGACGCTCGCGCAGCCTCTTCAGATTGGCCTGATGAACTGCATCTATGGTGGTGAGCCCATGAACCAGGCGCGCACGATACAACTGCCTCATCCAGTCGCGCGCCGCCTGATCTTCCACCGCCCACAGGCTCATGATCAGAGTCATTCCTTACGCCACACCTACATCACCATGATGGCGCAACTCGGTGTGCCGCTTCCTGTCACCCGCGACGCCGTGGGGCACATGTCCGACTCCGTAACCAGGCACTACACTCACATCCATGAGAAAGTAGCCCGCGCTGCGGTGGAGAAATTGGAGCGATTCCGCAATACCCCCACTTTGTGGATGTTTTTGTGGATGTACCAGAAGAGCCGAAACCTAACTTGTTGAATTGATGGAGCGGGAGACCGGGATCGAACCGGCGACATCCAGCTTGGGAAGCTGGCGTTCTACCGCTGAACTACTCCCGCTCAGAATTATCTGTGAATCTTACCAGCATGAGTGAGGTCTGTCACCGGACCATGCTTGTGACTTGTTCGGTCACCAGTCGATGGTTATTCTGCGCAGCATGATGACAACCGGATCAACCGGATCAAGTGCATGGTTTTGGTTTGCGATTTCCGCGTCGGTCGGGGTGGCGGTGGAAATCATCATCAGTGAAATAGGGCAGCGGCGTGAATCGTGGGACTCGCCCTATTACTGGACGTTCGGTGTGCCTGCGATGATCACAGGGGCGCTGGTCTGCGGCTTTCTGGCGCGGCGCAGTCGCGTAAGCATTGGTTATGCGCCGTTTCTAGGTCAACTGCTCACGATGGTAGTCAGAACGGGCGGAGGATCCATGTTGCCGCTGGGAATTGTTTTCTCGGGATTTATCGGCCTGAGCGGAGTGGCGGCGGCCTTTGCGGGTGCATCTTTGGGAAAGAGAGTGTTGGGCGAAACCGGATAAGCCGGTCTCATCAGCAAGGTGGGACCTGCCGTGAACTTCGCGTCCAGCAAATCCAATTCTACCCAACCACAATCAGTCGTCGCCGTGTGCACTTCCGATTCTGCGGATGCTGTGTCCGGCCGAATATTGACCCTGCCGAGCTCCCATGGAAGCTGCGACCAACGCGACTCCCGGAATCTCGCCGGAAGGTTGTTTCCGAATCGTGAGGATTTTCGAAGCGCCACCGTTGCCGGACTTGGTAAGCTCGGTTTCAAGCGGGCCCGCGGCCTGCAGAAATGAGCGGGCCCAGCGGTGCACATTGTGATCTTTGACGATAGTGCGTAGAAGTCGCATACGAGTGCGCTTCTCTTCTGTGGTCATCAAACACGCATCGTGGATGGCCTGTGCCACGCCAGCGAAATCGTTTGGATTCACAAGAATTGCGCCGTGGCGCAATTCGGGACCGGCGCCGGCAAATTCGCTGACGATCAGCACGCCACGCTCGTCCGCCTGAGCAGCGCAGAATTCCTTGGCCACCAGGTTCATTCCGTCTTTGAGCGGAGTGATGAGCGCAATATCAGCGGCGCGATAGTAAGCCAGCAATTCAGCGCGCCCGAGGTTGCGGTGCATGTAATGGATCGGCACCCAGCCTGACTCGGTGAATTCGCCATTGATCTGGCTGACCAGAAGTTCGACCTCAAGGCGTAGTTCTTTGTAATTCGGAATCTCCTCGCGGCTGGGGACTACCACTTGCACCAAGGTGATCTGGCGGCGCAGTTCTGGAAAGCGACGGAGCAAGAGGCGAAACGATTTGAGTCTTTCCGGAATCCCCTTGGTGTAGTCCATGCGGTCCACGCCCAGGACGAGCACGTTGTCCAGCAATTGTTTACGGATATTCTCGGCGCGCGCAGCTACGTCGGGATGCGCGGCAGGTATGGCAAATTCTTCGAAGTCGATGCTGATCGGGAATGTTCCCACGACCGCTTGGCGCCCCTGCATCGATGCGAGCAGGTGAGGATGATTCTGCTCCACGGTCGCTTCAGGTAGCAGACGCTGGAGGCAGCTCACGAAATTGTTACGGTCGCGGTCGGTTTGGAAACCAATCAGGTCGAATTGAAGTAATGACTTCAGAATGCATTGCCGCCACGGTAACTTCTCAAAAATATCGGGCGCCGGAAATGGGATGTGCAGGAAGAACCCCATCCGAGCACGCGATCCTGCCTCCCTCAAATACCGCGCCACGCTCATGAGGTGATAGTCATGGACCCAGATGAAATCGTCGTCCGTGGCAGTGTTAGCGGCTGCTTGGGCAAATTTGCGATTGACCCGCTGGTAAGCTTCCCAATAGTCGGGATCGAACTTGCACAGCGACGGCATATCGTGAAACAGGGGCCAGATAATCTCGTTGGCGAAACCCGAGTAGAACTTCGCGATCTCTTCCTCAGAGAGCGCAACGGCTTGCAGGGTATGAAAGCGGCGGCGCGAAGCTTTTGCCAGCAAATGCTCCACGTCCGGACCTTGCCCCGGGCCAGCCCAACCGATCCACACGCCGGGTTGATGACGCCAAGCGGCATTCAGAGCGGTGGCTAGTCCGCCGGAACTGCGCTCTACTCGGGCGCCGCTGGCAGAATTTCGAATGAGCACGGGCAGCCGGTTAGAAACATTAATCAGGCGTCCTTTAATGAGCGTCATAACTTTTCTCCTGAGCATCGAGCCATTCCTGGAAAAACTGGATCAGCTCCTGCGGTGGTTGCAGCCACACATCAGCCGCCGTCGGCCGTGATTGCGAACGGACCAGCGCGGTAAGTCCTTTTCCCTTTAGCGCACGAAATGCGTCTTCATCAGTCTGGTCGTCGCCCAGGTAGGCCACTGCGGAGTCGGGGTGAATTTCATTGAGAACGGTTTTTACGGCATCCCCTTTATTTTTGCCGGGAACGCGAAGTTCGAGGCCGCCATCGAAGTCCAGCAAGCTGAGCGAGTACTCGTCTCGAAGCGGAATCCAACGCTCCAGGACACGCGATTTGATGTCTTCGATTTCCTGCGCAGTCAAACCTCTCCAATGCACCGCGACACCGCCGGGCTTGAGTTCAATTTGCCGCTCCAGGCCATCGGTCCTCAAAGAGCTGACTGCCATGAGAAGTCCCATTTGCTGATCGCGGGGCAAAACGCCGAGTTCATAAGTGCCGTCGGGTTTGAGCCGCTCCAAGCCATGGCTTCCCCAAATTTCTGGGTGGGGATGGATGCCGCTTAACAGCAGAAGTTCGCGGGCGGGGCGTCCACTGATGAGGACCACACGCGTTCCCTCCGCCATGATGCGCGCCAGCAGATCGGGGATTTCGGGATAAGGAAAAGCTAGATTGCGGTCGGCGCAAAAAGGAGCCAGAGTACCGTCATAGTCGAGGAGAAGAACACGAGCGGAGGCAGACCTGAGACGGTCCAGAAAAGACGCGTAACTGATTTGACGCTCGAGTGCCTTCATGCCGGCTCCTGAATCTAGCAGCAACCAACAACAAGAAAGCTATACCCGGCGCGAAGTGGCGAAGAATTTAGCCCCGTCAAAATTGAACTGCTTAGACCAGCGTTCGCAGTTCAGGGCCGGCCAGTAACTGACCTAACTAGGTGACCGTCCGTCGCACAATTACGGCGGAGGTGGAAGAGCGGCCGCATACCCCTATGCTGCCGCAGAATTACGAAGAACTGACAACATTTTACCACGGAAAATGCACCGAAAAATACCCAGAAGTGCATGATTGAGCAGCAACTCAGAGCAGCAACTCAGGTCCAGCGAAACCAGCGTAACGCGAGCACGAACGAGATGCCACCCCAGAGCACAAGCACCAGCAGACGGCCGGACTGGGAAGCAAGCGATGCACCTTGCAGAATCGTCGCGCGCAGAGCGTCATTGAGCGCGGTTAACGGCAACGCTCTGATTAAAGGATGCACGATGGCGGGAAAACGCTCATAAGAGAAAAAGACGCCAGAAAAAATCCACATCGGCATCATTACGAGGTTAATCAGCCCGCTGACACTCTCAATCTTTTGTGCGCGACTGGCCGTGAGCAAGCCCAGGCCACCGAAGGCGATGGCGCCGATCGCTCCCAGCAACAGGATAGTCAGTAGGGATCCGAGCACCCGCATGTGAAAAACGAGCACGCCAAAACCGAGCAGCAATGCCACTTCTATGATCATGAGTACTAGACGGCTGCTGGTAAGTGCCATTAAGAAATCACTGCGCAGCATTGGGGTAGCCACGAAACGCTTGAGCAGCTTGCGCTGACGCATGTCCACCAAAGCGAATCCGATTCCCCACATTCCAGAGTTCATCAAGTTCATTCCCAGCAAACCGGGAATCAGGAAATCGATATAGCGCGAGCCGGGCTCGGTGGAAGTCACGGCGGTGGTGGGAAGGGGATCCTTACGGCCGGCGGCAGTTTGCAGCGCGTCGTCCACCTCCGCTCGGGAAAGAACACTTTCGGGACGCGACGGATCGTAGCGATAACGGAAGCCACCGTTGCCATCGGGTTCCACCACAAGATCATATTTTCCGAGACGGAAACTCTGCAGAGCGAACGACTGATCCAGCACTTCGGCATGAATGGAGGATTTCCTAGGTTCGAGGAGCGACATCGCTCGGTCCGCGCCTGGACCAGCAAGAATCGCAATCGAGGTGACGTTGGCAGGCTTATTGCGAAAGGCGATGCCTAGGCCGAGCGCCAGTAATAAGGGAAAGATGAAGACCCAGAAAATCACTTCGGGTTCACGTTTGAGTTCTTTCATCCGCGCGATGAGCAGATGAGTGAAGCCGGCCCAGCGGCCGTTGCGGCGCATCGGTCGCGCAGGAATGAGATGATCCGTTGGCGGAGATTGCTGCGAGACAGTCATCCATACGCCTCCGGGAGCGTGGCGCTGCCACTGCCGAGCTTTGCTCGGGCTGGACGGGCGAGGGCGCCCGTCCCCACATGGTTCTGGCAAGGTGTCATCAATCTTCCCTCAAGTGACGGCCCGTAAGGCGGACAAAAACATCCTCCAGGCTGGCCTGTCGCGTAGTGAGGTGTAAAAGTTGCGAGCCTTGGTTGTGGACCGCATCCAGCAGAGCGGGAATCGTTCGGTGGGGCTCCCGCACGTTCAGGCAAACCAAGCCGTCATCGTGACGGACCGAGTCCACTCCTGGGAGGGCGCGCCATGCGTCAAGCTTCGCGCCGTCCGAGTTGCCGCTCACAGAAAATTCCACCACGTGATGACCGCCAAGCCGGTCGATCAGATCAGCGGGTGTGCCTTCAGCAATCAGTTGGCCGTGATCGATGATGGCCAGCCGGTCGCATAGGCGTTCGGCCTCATCCATGTAATGAGTTGTAAGCAACACTGTGCCGCCATTTCGCTGAAAAGCGCGAATGATGTCCCAGAGTTGACGACGGCTCTGCGGGTCCAAACCTGTCGTAGGCTCGTCGAGAAAAAGAACTTTCGGATTCCCCACGAGAGCAGTAGCGACGGCCAAGCGCTGCCGCTGTCCGCCGGACAGCTTTCCCACCCAAGCGTCGGCTTTCTCATTGAGCTGGAGATCGGTCAATACATCGTCTGACGAGCGAGGCTGCCGATAAAAACTGGAAAACAATTCAATGGTCTCGCGGACTGTGAGTTTTTCCGAAAGACGCGTTTCCTGCAAAGAGATGCCCAGCCACTCGCGCAATTCTCGCGCATTCGTCTGCCAATCGTGACCAAGAATGGTGACCTTCCCGGAAGTCGGCTCCAGCAGACCTTCGAGGATCTCAATAGTCGTGGTCTTCCCTGCCCCATTAGGGCCGAGCAAACCAAAACATTCTCCTATTTCGATTTCCAGGTTCAGCCCACAGACCGCTTCAACTTTTCCGTCATAGGTTTTGCGCAGGTCACGACATTGAATGGCAACTGGCACCGGGAAATTTTACCGCAAGGCGTGGATCGACCGCGTTGGGAGCTCTCTGGTTCAGTCGGACTCTGACGGCTTCCCTCGATACGAAGCGGGTAAGACCGTGTGGCGTGGCGACGGCATGGGAGTCTTTCCTTTCACATCATGCCAGAGGATTGCATTGAGCACTGCAGAATTCACCGCATCAGGACGCGAAAAGTCCATCTTGGCGGATTCCTCCGCACCTTGTCCGCGTTTTGGATTCATCTGATAGATCAGTTCATTATCGCGGTTGCACCAGTCCGCACTGAATGCCGGCTGGTTGCCCGCTCCGGAGAATAAGGGAGCCATCACCGGCGCATACGCGTCGTTCTGGTTCATTGGCGGCAAACCGAGCAATGTCTCCAGAGTGTGAACCATATTTACCGTGGTGTAGAAGTTATGGTCCACAAATGGATGCTCGACCGAACCCGGTGAGTACTTGCTGATGACGAAGGCGATGGAACGGTGAGCATCAACATGATCTGCACCATCCTGAGCGTCATCCTCAATAACCAGAATCGCGGTGTCATCCCAATAAGGGCTGTGAGAGACGGCTTCGACTACGCGACCAAGGGCGAGATCATTGTCCGCCACCGATGCGGTCGGACGCGGATGTCCAGGGCTTGTTCCATGCGTGTGGTCATCGGGAAGATAGAGTAAGACGAAATTAGGTAATGCGGTTCCCTTCCCTTCCTCACGCGCGCGAACAAATCCGTCGAACTCGTTAAGAAATTCGTCGGCGCGAAGCTGGTCAGGATAATCCGTATTGAAGTCTGGATAGTTGGGATCGAAATGGTCGCGCAGTACTGCCTTGGTAGGCTTCATGCGCCTCATCACAGGAACAGCCCAGGGCCATGGACTAGGCGAACCATGTGGCTGCCCAACATTCGGTGGCAGCGGCTCTCCTTTTTTAATCACCGGACGCGAACATTCTGCTTCGAGTGGCGAGGGCGTCCCTTCTTTGGGAGATGTGGGGCCTTTTCGCAGGACCTTGCACCATACCGCCGTTACAAACTCGCCGTAATCGCGGTAGGTGAGACCGTGGCTCGCCGCGTTATCCCAGATGTAGCCGGTCGAAGGAGCATCGACATCGGGTTGACCATGCTCAAGGGGGAATTCGTCGGCCACAGTTCCTTGAAAGTCATAGGTGTGCTCTTTTCCGCGATACGCGATTTGCCAGGTCTTTTCGTTGTAGTCGCTGGTAATAGCGGCGGTGGTCCATTCATGGCCGTCGCCAGAGACTTCTCCGCTGTCATAAAAGTTGTCGAGCACGCCAAATTGTAGTGCCAGCTTGTGCTCGTTGGGAGTGATTTCCTCCCCATAAAGAGTAAGCGAAGAATCTCCGTTGCCCACTTTCAGGTCGCCGAGCACCTGGTCATAAGTGCGATTCTCTTTGATGACGTAGATCACATGGCGAATTGGATTTGAGCCACTTCGAAATTGAATGCGTCCCGGATCAGAGTGGAATAGATTGCTTTCCCCGACTTGACGTGTGAGATCGGGGAGATGTTCCTCGGCCTGGCGAAAGTTGAGACGAGAAATCGAACCATAAAGCAGAGTCACGATATAAGGATGGCTTCGATGTCTCTTGCCGACTTTCTCCGCTCCGTTGTTGGGGCCTGTGCCGCGTCCTTTGGCAGTTGCAACCAGCAGGTCATCACCAATCGTGGCCAGGGCGCTCGGATACCAGTCAGTAGGAATGAAACCTAAAGCTTCATCGGGCCATGGAAATGCGACACTCTTCTGTGACAGCCCGGCCGTGTCGAATACTGCAATCGCATTAATCGAGGCGTCAGCAACGAACAAACGCTTGCCATCGGACGACTGAGCCAGAGCATTGGGATAAGTTCCGGCAAATTCCTGCTTAGGAAGTCGAGTAGAGGAAAGATGGATCATCTCGCCCGATGCGGTATCAACGGTGGCCACGGCGTCGGCGTTCGCTAGCGCAACGTAGAGCAGCTTTTCGTCCTGACTTAGGAGCATCGCGGTGGGATGAGATCCGGGGGCGGCCTCGGCCTTGGGTTGCAAAAGTGAGATCCATCGTTTGACATTCCCATGTTCCAAGTCAAGTTCGACAACCGCGGAGAGATTCCACAGGCTGCACCAGGCGCGGAGACCGTCTCTGGTCACTACCACGGTGTAAGGGAACGACGACGGCACCATTTTATGTTTGCCAAGATCGAACCGCTTCAAGATGCGACCATCGGTGGAATCCAGCAGCACTACGTTGTCCGAAAGATTGTTGGCGACCAATAGCCTGTCAGAGCCCGTACCCCTATCCGCGATGACGGCAAGACCGGCGGGATAAGGAATTGCGGTTCCGGCGGGGGTATGGCGAAGTCCATACGCCACACGTTTGCCGCGGGAAATCTTTTGCGGCGGGATCTTTAGAAAACGTTCTGGAGCAATCTGGCCTTGATGAAAGCTGTAAACCGCGATGCCATTTCCAGTATCGCCCGGTTTTATGCCCTCCGGATCGGTGATGGAACCGAAGGAAGCATATAGATGTCTGCCGTCGGAACTGAACGCCAGCCCCAGGAAGTAAGTCTGATGAGCATCCTCACCGAGGCGATCATCAGGAAAATCGGTGAGCTCATTAGTTTTCAGATCCAGAATCGCGATGGACTGGTGTGCCTGACTTTTCTGCGTGCCGTATCCGTCGTTCAACGTTGCGGCGTAGCGATTGTCAGCACTGAGCGCGATGGTGGCCGGAAAACTATTCACCGATCCCACTCGGCCGGGAGAAGGCATGTTTAGCCACTTGCTGGTTGGAAGCGGAAGGTGACGAGATTCTCCAGAATCATTCGCCGAGAACAAACTAACTCCAGCGGTGGAGAGCAGCAGAGTGGCTAGATAAGAGAATTTTCTCAAACTCTTCCTCTTCTCAAAAAACATCGCGGGACTTAGAAGCGTAGCACTCAAGCCAAGTACGCGGGAAGGATGTCAATCAAACGGATGCCGGCCGCTCGGTCCAGTTTGGGTCCGCGACGTATCAGATTAGATGCATCGAAAGCACGCTTACGTTTGACGCTGTCTCCCTCTGTCTTTACACTCAAGTTGGTAGTGGTGCGATTACAGTCGGGGCCTTGAATTGTTGAGGACCCGAAGTCTCCGCACAAATGAAAGGCATAGTGAGTCCCACCGAAACCAAGAGCAACACCAAGCGCGAGATCGAGGTAGAGGTTCCACCCGAGGAAGTAGCCCGCGAGACCGAGGCGCTGATTCAAAAATATCAGAAACTGGCTCGGCTTCCGGGTTTCCGGCGTGGGCACGTACCCCCCTCCATCATCCGGCAGCGCTTCGCGGCAGACATCAAGAATGACGTGGTCGACGCACTGGTGCCGCGGTACTTTCGCAAGGAGACCGACAAACTTGGCCTTATTCCCGTCTCGCAGCCGCGAGTGACTGATTTGCATCTGCACGAAGGTGAACCTCTACGATTCAAGGCAAGTTTTGAAGTAATGCCTACGATCCGACCCGAGGGCTACAAAGAGCTGCGCGCTGACAAGCCCGTCGTTTCGGTTACCGATGAGGAAGTCGAGGAGTCATTGAATAGCGTGCGAGAACGGCATGCCACCTTTACTTCGGTGGAAGGTCGTGCGCTGGCGGAAGGCGATTTTGCCCAGGTCTCACTCGATGGTCAACCCAAAGATGGGGAAGGCCAACCGGTGCACATGGACGACATCCTAGTGGAGATCGGCGGCAAAAACACCATGCCGGAGTTTAATGAAAACCTGAGTGGAGTATCGGCTGGCGAGGAACGAAGTTTTGATGTGAATTATCCCGCAGACTCAGCCGACAAGAGGCTTGCGGGAAAGACGTTCAAATACACCGTCAAAGTGTTGTCGATCAAGCAGAAGAATCTGCCCGAACTCAATGACCAATTTGCGAAAGAGTTGGGCGAGTTCGCAAATCTGGATGAAGTCAAGCAGCGCATTCGCGAGGGAATGGAAGAAGAGCGAAAGGACGCGGCTGAGCACGAAGCCAAGGATAAGCTGGTGGCAGAACTGGTGAAGCGCAACGATTTCGAAGTGCCGGAAGCATTGGTAGAACGGCAGATTGATCTCCGGCTAGAGCGCGGTTTGCGGGCGTTGGCAGCTCAGGGAATGCGTCCTGAGGACATCAAGAAAATGGATTTCAACCGTCTGCGTGCCGGTCAACGGGACCAGGCGCTGCAAGAAGTGAAAGCTTCGTTGTTGCTGGACAAGATCGCGGAGGAGGAAAAAATCGACGTCAGCGACGAGGAAATCGATCGGGAGGTCGAAGCGCTGGCCAAGCAGTCAAAACAAACGTCGGAAGCTATCCGAGCACGTTTGACACGTGATGGTGCGCTCGATAGAATCCGAAATAGAATCCGCAACGAAAAGACCCTCGATTTTTTGTATCGCCAGTCCGCCTAAGGCGGACCACTTCGACCCTCCCCCACAGGCCAGGTTCTTTGGGGCAGGAGTGTGGCAGGTGAATGTGAAAGACCCACAGATGATGTTAGTGCCCATGGTCATTGAACAGACCGGGCGTGGTGAGCGAGCTTATGACATTTATTCCCGGTTGTTGCGGGACAACATCATATTTATCGGCACGCCGATTGACGACAACATCGCCAATCTGGTGATTGCCCAAATGCTGTTTTTGGCGCAAGAAGATCCGGAAAAAGACATTCAGCTCTATGTCAATTCTCCCGGAGGGTCGATTACTGCGGGTATGGCAATCTACGATACGATGCAGTATGTGAAGAACGATGTCACTACAATATGTATCGGCCAAGCGGCCAGCATGGCAGCGCTCTTGTTAGCTGCGGGAGAACCGAAGAAGAGGCTGGCTCTGCCCAACTCGCGGATCCTGATCCACCAACCTTCGATGGGGGGACTTTCGGGCCAGGCTACGGATATTGACATTCATGCGCGGGAAATCCTGCGTATGCGGGAGATTACCAACCAGTTGCTGGCTAAACACAGCGGTCAGAAGCTGGAAAAGGTAGAAAAAGATGTGGAACGCGACTTCATTATGAACGCGCAGCAGGCAAAAGAGTACGGAATCATAGACGATATCATCTACAAGACGAGATAAGGGTATGATCGGATTTTCGCCGATCAACTTCTGAGAAGTCTCGGCGGAAAAAGGTTCTTCGAGCGAACGACGGCTGGGGAGCCAGGGCTAATTCAAGGAGTAGGTTGAGTGAAAAATAGGACAGGCACCGAGGAGATGTTGCGCTGTTCGTTCTGCCATAAGTCGCAGGACGCAGTGGCCAAGCTGATTTCGTCCCCCAGCGATTATCCGCGAGCCTACATTTGCGATGAGTGCGTAGCGGTCTGTAATTCGATTTTGGAAGATGACCGTACTGCTACTCCGCCCGCCACCACTCCCAACCAACTTCCCAAGCCGCAGGAAGTTAAGACCTTCCTCGATGAGTATGTGATCGGCCAGGAACAAACCAAGAAAAAACTGGCTGTGGCAGTCTACAACCATTACAAGCGGATCTACATGAATCGCCAGCGCGGCGATGGGGTGGAACTCGCCAAATCGAACATCATGCTCATTGGTCCGACGGGCACCGGCAAAACCCTGCTGGCGCAAACTCTGGCCCGTATGCTGGATGTCCCGTTTGCCATCGTGGATGCGACTACGCTGACCGAGGCAGGATATGTCGGCGAAGATGTAGAAAACATCATCCTAAAACTGCTGCAGTCTGCGGACGGCGATGTCGGCCGTACCCAGACTGGCATTATCTATATCGACGAAGTCGACAAGATCGGGCGGAAAGACGAGAATCCCTCAATCACTCGTGACGTTTCCGGAGAGGGCGTTCAGCAGGCGCTTTTGAAGATACTGGAAGGGACTATCGCGAATGTGCCGCCACAGGGCGGACGCAAGCACCCCCACCAGGAATTCACCCCGGTCGATACCACTAATATTTTGTTCATCTGCGGTGGTGCATTTGTTGGTTTGGAGAAAATCATCGGACGGCGCGTGGGCAAGAAGTCTCTCGGCTTCAAGGCCAACGAAGAAGGCGAGAAAGAAGATGCGGCGCCAACTAACCGCAAGCGTAGTTTTGAGCTTCTAAGCGACATACAGCCCGAAGACCTGATCAAATTTGGGTTGATTCCCGAGTTTGTCGGGCGATTGCCGGTCGTCGGAGTGCTAGAGGACCTGGATGAGGCTGCGTTGATTGAGATTCTCACGCGTCCGAAGAATGCGATTATCAAACAGTACCAAAGGCTATTTGAATTCGAGAACGTACGACTGAAGTTCAGCGAAGAGGCCTTGAGGGCAATTTCACGCCAGGCCATGGCCCGGAAGGTTGGTGCCCGCGGCCTGCGTATGATTCTGGAAGAGCTCATGCTCGATCTCATGTTCCACCTGCCAAGCCAGAAGAAAGTGAAGGAATTCGAGGTAACCCGGGAAATGGTCGAGAAGCGAAATGTCACCCTGGCCATGATGGAGAAAGCGGGTTGAAACTACCGGCAGCAGGTACAATCGATAACAACCATTTCGAGCCTGGAGTTTGGAGAAATTCGTGACCACACCCAAAGAGAAATTCGAAACTAAAAAGCTTCCCATGATGCCCATTCGGGATGTGGTCATCTTCCCCTACATGATGACTCCGTTTGTAGTGGGCCGGGAATCGAGCGTGCATGCGCTGGAAGAGGCATTGGCAGCAGACAAGAAGATCTTCCTCGCCACCCAGCACGACGCCAGTGTGGACGAACCCAAGCCCAACGAGATTTATCAGGTGGGCACGATTGTCAACATCGTACAGTCGCTCAAACTGCCGGACGGAAACATCAAAGTATTGGTGGAAGGCATCGAACGCGGCAAGATTCTTCAAGTCGGTGAAACCGACGGCTACATGCAAGTTTCGGTGCGAGTAGCACGCTATACAACCGAGACCAATCCTCAGATCGAAACCGGCATGCAGCGGGTCACTTCCCTGTTTGAGCAATACGTGAAGCTTTGCCAGTCTCTCAACTACGAAACCATGATCGCAGCGGTGCGCATGGAGGATCCAGCCAAACTGACGGACACCATCGCCGCCAACCTGCAGCTTTCCATTGAAGAAAAGCAAGAACTACTCGAAATCTTCGACCCCGCCGAGCGATTGAGCCGCATTGGCGATGTACTGGACATCGAGATTGAAAAGCTGAACATGGACCGTACCATCCAATCGCGCGTGAAGCGGCAGATGGAGCGGGCGCAGAAAGAGTATTACCTCAACGAAAAGATTAAGGCCATCCAGAAGGAATTGGGCCGAGGCGAAAAGAGCGAATTCGACGAACTGAAGAAAAAGATCGACAGCGCCGGCATGACCAAGGAAGTGCGTGACAAGGCCATCCAAGAGCTCAAGAAGCTTGAGGCGATGCCCCCGATGTCAGCTGAATCTACGGTCTCGCGCAATTATTTGGACTGGTTGCTGGCAGTGCCGTGGAAGAAACGCTCCAAGGAAATCCGGAACATCAGCCGCGCAGAAAAGATCCTGAACGAAGATCATTATGGGCTGGAGAAGATCAAGGAGCGCATCCTCGAATTTCTGGCAGTGCGCCAGTTGGTGAAGAATCCCAAAGGCTCGATACTATGCTTTGTTGGACCTCCAGGAGTTGGCAAGACTTCGTTAGGCATGTCCATTGCCAAGGCTACCGGACGCAAGTTCGTCCGGATGTCGCTGGGCGGAGTGCGTGATGAAGCCGAAATTCGTGGTCATCGCCGTACGTATATTGGGGCGCTGCCGGGACAGATCATCCAGATGATGAAGAAGTCCGGGACCAAGAACCCGGTGTTCATGCTGGATGAAGTAGACAAAATGTCGATGGACTTCCGTGGTGATCCATCCGCCGCCCTGTTGGAAGTTCTCGATCCCGAGCAGAATTTCATGTTCGTGGATCATTATCTGGACGTGGAGTACGACCTTTCGCAGGTCTTTTTCATCGCCACAGCCAACGTGATCCACACGATTCCGCCGGCTCTTCAGGACCGCATGGAAGTTTTGCGCCTGCACGGCTACACCGAGTTGGAAAAAATTGAAATCGCTAAACAGTTTTTGGTGAAGAAGCAAATGGCGCAAGCCGGCCTGACGGATAAGAATCTGAAGTTTTCAGACGAGGCTCTGACCGGCATGATCCGCTGCTACACGCGGGAAGCGGGGGTGCGGAATCTGGAACGTGAGATTGGCAACGTTTGCCGCAAAGTAGCACGCAAGGTGGTGAAGGAAGGCGAGGGCTACAACACCGTCATCAAGTCCGAGAACGTGAATGACTTCTTGGGTGTGATCAAGTTCCGCGACACTCTTGCCCACGAGAAAAGCGAAATCGGGCTGGTAACGGGCTTGGCTTGGACCGAGGTCGGTGGTTCCATCCTCAGTACCGAAGCGACAGTCGTCGACGGCAAAGGCAAGCTGATATTAACCGGTAAGCTGGGTGACGTGATGCAGGAGTCAGCCCAGGCCGCCATGTCTTATGTGCGCTCGCGAGCCGGCCGGCTGGGATTGTCACGGGATTTTTACCGCAATCTGGATATCCACGTGCACGTGCCGGAGGGTGCGATCCCGAAAGATGGGCCATCCGCCGGTATCACTATTGCAACAGCTATTGCCAGCTCGTTGAGCAAGATTCCCGTCCGTCGTGATTTGGCCATGACTGGAGAAATCACGCTGCGAGGCAAGGTGCTTGCCATCGGCGGCCTTAAGGAAAAACTTCTGGCAGCCCATCGCGCCGGATTGTTCGAGGTCATCCTGCCCCAGGATAATGAAAAAGATCTGGCGGAAGTCCCAGAGAATCTACGGAACGCTATGAAGCTGCATTTCGTTGACACAATGGACCAGGTGCTAGCCGTGGCCTTGGAAAAGCCTCTCACCGCGTTAGGAGAAGAACCGGCACAGCCGATCGCGCCGATTACTCAGCCGGGAGAAGGCCCCGCGGCGCATCAGTAATTTCGTATTACCCAGTTCTCCAATCCCGGCCCGCATGATGCGGGCCTTTTTGCTGCGCTAAAATGAACTAGAGCTGGGTCCGATGAATGCCGAACCACAAAAGAGCGGTTATTTTCGAGGTGTGACGGGATTAATCGCCGTGGTTGCGGTAATTGCAATCCTTGTGCTCTGGCTGCCCGCCTATCGCTGGTTTTTGCTGATCAGCGCCGGAATCGGAATACCGGTTGCGGGTGCTCTGTATCTCTGGCACAGATTTAAGCCGCTCAAGGAAGAGGACGTGAATAACAAGCGGCCGCTCGGGCTGGAATGATGAGCAAGAATATCTTCATTTCTCTGTTTTGAGGTTCTCAGTTCTCAGTTACTTTCCAATATGCGCGTGATTTCGCGATTCTTGATGTCTGCGAGCGATCCCAGCCATTTTCCTGCACCCACTTTGCCGGAAGTGGCATTCCTGGGACGATCCAATGTGGGAAAATCAAGCGTGATCAACTCGCTCCTGGGAGCTAAGGTAGCCAAAACCAGCTCCACTCCCGGACGGACTCGGTCCATCAATTTTTTTGAAGTGCGCTGGCCGGGAAAACCTAGACCGGAATTGATCTTCGCCGATTTGCCCGGGTACGGCTATGCCAAAGTATCGCGTGAAATATCCGAACAGTGGCCGAGCTTCATCGAGCCCTATCTTAAAGAACGCTCCTGTCTCGCGCTCTGCCTGGCATTGGTGGATATCAATGTAGTCGCGCAGGCGAGTGACCGGCAGTTGCTGGATTTCCTGGAATCAAGTGGCCGCTCGTTGGTTATAGTCGCCACGAAAAGTGACCGACTGTCGGGAAATCAATTAGCCAATGCAGTGCGCACCATGGCGCAGGAACATGCTGGAGCGCATATTGTCCCCTACTCGGCCAGGACGGGAGCTGGAAAGGAGGAACTCTGGAAACATATAAAAGTGGAAACGGAAAACTACGCCGCCCGTTTGTAAACCCTCTCCCGAAAAAGAACCCTGCTGACCTTTCGTAAGCCCGCCGTCTGTGCCAGACGTTCGCAGGGCAGCCATCCTTTATAGGATCAAGTAGACGACGTGTTGTATGAATGAGCTTTGCGTTGAGGCGGTCGAGCTCACAACTGGCTATGGACCGCCAAACGGAGATGGATGGTGTGAAATCAGCAGAAGCAAACCCGGACATCGCCATCATCCCAACTGAGGATAGCTCTCGCATTGCTACGCTAGAACGACGGCGGGATGTGCGGTACAAGTGCAACGGCAACGCCGAATTTCACACCGAAGGGATCGATGTGCGTACACGGGCAGCCGTCAGCGATATCAGCCGTAGCGGCTGCTACGTAGAGCTGCAAGCCACGTCTCAGGTCAATACTGCCGTAGACATGTTAATTACGGTGAATGGAATTGGAGTGCGAGTAAAGGGCGTCGTACGCACGTCTTATCCGCTGTTGGGTATGGGAATCTCGTTTACTGAAATCAGCAAGGAAGCTCAGGTACAGTTGGAAGAATTAATCCTGTCGTGCTCAGGTGGAACCTCTCCGCTCCCATCAGCGACCAATGCTGCGGAACCAGTCGCCGCGGTTCCCGATTTGCTGATGATCATGGATGCCGGTGCCGCCCTGAACGCCCTGGCAAGATTTTTTCAGAACAACCAGACACTCACCCGGTCCGAGTTCAGCCTTTTGGTCAGCAAGAGCCAGAAACCGAAATCGGGCAGCTGACTATCTAGCAGAGGAATTCTGCTGCAAAACCTTTCGCTGTTACTTTTGTGCGTCCTTAGACGCTGCTCCATGCAAGCATCCGCTATGATGAAATACTTATGGCGACATATTTGATTACTGGAGTTGCCGGCTTCGTCGGATCAGCGCTGGCACGGGCAGTTCTGGCGCAAGGCGACCAGGTGCGTGGGATTGATAACCTTGCTACTGGCAGGCGCGAAAATCTGGCTGAAATCGTGCATCGCATTGATTTCCAGGAAGTGGACTTGCTCGATCTTCAAGCGATATACAACGTTTGCCGAGGTGTGGATTATGTCCTGCACGAGGCCGCGATTCCATCGGTTCCGAAATCTGTGCTGGATCCGCTGGGCAGCAATCGCGCCAATCTGGACGGCACCGTTAACCTTCTAATGGCAGCACGCGACGCCAAAGTTAAACGCGTAGTTTATGCGGCTTCTTCGTCCGCCTACGGCGATACGCCGACGTTGCCCAAGCACGAGGAGATGACACCGAATCCAATCTCTCCCTATGCAGTGGCGAAATTAGCCAGCGAGCACTACATGATTTCCTTTTACCGCTGTTATGGATTGGAGACCGTCTGCTTGCGCTACTTCAATATTTTTGGACCGCGTCAGGATCCGACTTCGCCGTATTCGGGTGTTCTAGCTAAATTTATTACCCAGATGCTCAAGGGCGAACAGCCCACGATCCTCGGAGACGGCAAGCAGAGCCGTGACTTCACCTTTGTGGACAATGCTGTCGAAGCCAACTTGCTGGCCTGCAAAGCAGCCGCGAATGAAGTCGCGGGACGCGTGTTCAACGTTGCCACCGGGCGGCGAGTCGATCTCAATGAAACCTTTCAGATTCTTAAGAAACTTACTGGCTACCCGGGAAGCGTGACTTATGGGCCGGAGAGAGCCGGGGACGTGAAACATTCCCTCGCAGACCTGTCCCGAGCTAAAAAGCATCTTGGCTACACTCCCAAAGTCGATTTCGAGGAAGGGCTGCGGCGCACCATCGACTGGTACCGAAACCAGGAAAGAGCGGCGAGAGCGTAGCTATGCTTGAACCAGTTTCCTGTTTCTAGTTTCTGGTTTCTGGTCCTCAATTACCTTGGTTATCTAGGGCGAACCTTACAACCACAGCTAGAGTGAAGGAATGACACTCTCTTCCATGGTTGTTTCACGCGACTGGCAGGAGATCAGCGTACTGGAATGCATTCTTGGCGGGCTCCACATCGGGGTTGACGTCGAAGCGTATCCGGAGCGCGCTCGGGCGAAGCTATCCAGATCGAAGATCGATGCGGTGATCGTCGATTGTGACCTGGATGGAGCCGGCGATTTTTTGCGCGAGTTGCAGAACGACGTCATCAACAAGTCAGTACCCGTGGTTGTCCTGCGTGGCCAGCGTAATCGCACTACAGGAAAAATTCAGCAGCCATCTTTTGAATTTCAAAAACCGATCTCGGTGGAGCAGGCCGTGCATACGTTGTCGGCAGCGCGGAACATGATTCTGGACGGAAGGCTGCGCTATCACAGACAACCGTTGCATGTGCCAGTAGCGCTCACCTGTGGGCCTCGCAAACGGGTCACCGCTAAACTGGTGAACCTAAGTCAGGGTGGAATCGGAATTCGTGCTCCTCAAAAATTGGCGGCGAGCGGCCCGGTCAAAGTCAGCTTCGCCCTCCCCGGGACCAAGCTGTCGGTCAAATTTCAGGGTGAGCTTGCTTGGACCGATAAGCAAGGCAATGCCGGAATTCGATTTCTGGAAATGGATGGCGGTGTGAAACGCAACCTGCAACTTTGGCTTGAGCAACAGTACCTTACCGTCTAGGTTATTTGCACCTTCTGAGCAACCTCAACGAAAACGTGGTCTCTCTGCTTCGCGCAGACCGGCACTTTCCGAATTGACGCAAGCCCGCTGCACCATACTCACCCCAGGCGTGGCACCCATCCAGATCGTGAACAAGAACCAATAAAGCGTAGTGAAAAGGCAGGCTACCCCAAGGCCTAAAGCCACGACTACAGTCCAAGCGGGAAGAGAATGAGCCATAACCAACGAGAGCGTTAAGAAGAGCAACACGGCGGATACTAAAATCAAACTATCTATCATCCAGGAAAGACTGCCGGCTGAAATCGCAACTGGACACCATAGGAAACGCACCATGGCGTCTTCGCTAAACTCGGAATCTGACGCGCAGACAACCTCAGAATCAAGAGTGATCGTCGGGCGGGTAGTGGGTGAAAAGAGAAGCTTAATCTCACTTTCCGGTCGGATGAAAATCGATTCCTTCGAACCGCGGTAGGCGTCGGCAAGAACTTGGCTGAAAATCCATTCTTTGAGCAATCGCCGCGCCCGCTCTGGAAGATCGAGAAACTGGACGCCTGCCTGTCCAAAGTTGTCAGCCCAACGAACCCGGCCCAGGGTTTCGACGCGAATCCGAGGAGACGTCAACTCAAAGCGGAGGTGAACCTGTTGGTTCTCGCGCAGGGGTGCAACCGCCTGCAGCGCGATGCCCGTCTCGTTAAGATTCCGGAGAATTCCGCCGTTCGCCTGATCCAGATTTACGTACGCCAACCGATGAATCCCGTGGCGGTACCGGCGTGGCTTTGTAGACGGAGCTTCTAGCCGGCAGATCTCGACAGACTCAGCCAGGTTGGGTACAGATTCCATGGCCCGAATCTTATCTCTGACTGCGGAAACCTTTCAGTAACCGGGCTGGTTCGGAAAACCTCAGGAGGCAGGGCGCTGCGCCGAAGCAGCGGCTTGGCGTAAAGCTTTTTCGCGCTGGGCTCGCTGCCAGGCAATAAGCCGGTTGAGGTCGTAGCTGTAAGGTCCGAAGGCCCGAAAGTCTTGCTCGTCAAACAGCCTCTTGATCCCACAGCCCAGGCAAACCTGGTAAGAGTGTTCCTGGACGCGAATGGGCCAACTCATCTTCCCGTGCCAGCAACCGCGCAAGACCACAACAGCAGCCCCGGCAATCCCGGTAGCGACAACACCCAAGGGCCACTTCCAGCGTGATTTTTTACTCTCTTTGCTCACCCAACACAGCCTGTAACTGCTTCCAAAATCTAAGGATATGCTGAACTTCAGGGGAGTGCAAATGGCGCGAAGCTACCACGTCCGCAAGCGATCCAGCCCTCGCTTACCAAAGAGCATTCGATCATCCCAACCTTCGTGCGCGTGAGAAAGATTGCGACTGTATGGGAACAGCTGTAATTTACAGACTGCAACCGGTTGCAGATGGCGCAATCGGAGGTACGCAACTGGTGAATTGACAAGCGCTTCCCCGGCGTTAACACTGGACAAACGTAGTAAACTGCGGTGATTTTTCTAGCTTCCATGAGCACTAGTTTGACCAACGCGAACCTGGACCCAGCGATCGAGACAGTCTACTTGGGGGGGCCTCGAGAATGGGAAACTGCTTCATCTCCAGTAGCAGGACGGGAAGCTTTACAGGCGCTTTTGGCTTTTTCTTCCCTGCACGAGCAAATCCGCCAGCGTCGTGCCCGAGAAGTTCGAAGGGGGGGCCAGCTCAGTACTGATGACGTTTGGGAGTTAGAGCAATTTGTCCTCGATGAAGTTCTGCAGTTGGTAGCGGAACGGGCGTTAGCCATCACTGGGGCGGATGGCATTGCCATCGCCTTGGCGGAAGGAGATGCGATCGTCTGCCGGGCATCGGCGGGAAGCATTGCGCCCGACGCCGGAGTTCGCCTGGATCCAAATTCAGGTTTCTCGGGAGCATGCCTGCGGAGGGAAGAAATTGTTCGTTGTGACGACGCGGAAACGGACCTCCGGGTGAATGTGGACGCGTGTCGCGCCTTGGGCGCACGCTCGATGGTGGCCGTGCCTCTCACGGGACGGCACAGCGTCATTGGATTGCTGGAGGCTTTCTCCACCGAGTGCTACGGCTTCAATGACAGTGATGTTCGCAGCTTGAACCTGTTGGCTGAACTGATCCTTTCGGCTCTGAGACCGGAAGAGGAAGATCGACTGGCTGAAATTTCCCAGCAAGTGGTGGGGAGTAATGAGCAACCGGTCGAAACGTCGCAGACCCAAGCAACGGATACAGAGGATGAGTCGAAAGCACAGGTTCCCGCTGAATCCAGCCTAGAACAGCATGGCGTAGCAGCGATCGTCAGCGGGAGCGATCTCAACGACTCCAGACCAGGTCTGAAAGTCGTGCTTCTCATGGTTATCGTGGCGTTGGCGCTGGGAGTGGCGGTATGGTGGAATATCCAGCGCACCGCAAAGCCGATCACTCTCACTATGTCGGACGCGGCGGCCCCGTCTGCCAGACCCCAGCGAATTGCACCGTCAGAAGAAACTGAGCAGCAACCGAGTGCAGATTCGTATCCCCCCATCGCCAGCGAGAATGACCCCGTTTCAAACATACGGGAAAAACTCGCCGTGCTTCCCCAAGTGACGGGGATACGCCACTGGTCTTCGGCGGCATCCAGCACGGTAGCCATCGATCTTAAGGACCAAGTGCAGTACGAGGCGCATCGACTCAGTCAGCCGGAACGAATTTACTTCGACATTCACGATACCGCCCTTGCCCCAGGACTTTTCGGGAAGACGATCGAGGTTGGGGACGACCTGCTAGTGCGGATTCGCGTCGCACAGCCCATGCCAGGGGTGTCGCGAGTTGTTCTGGAGACCAAGGGAGGATCGAATTTTTCGGTCAGTCTCGAATCCAATCCATACCGTTTGCTGGTGGAACTTCGCCGGTCCGGAGCAACTGCTCAGCCGAGCGCGAAGTTAAATCTGTTTACTCCAAGTCCAATCGCTCAACCGGAAAAGCAATTGCCATCTTCGAACCAGGAATTGAGCAGCCGACATGATGCTTCCCCGATGCATCCTGTGAAGTTCCGTCTTGCCTTGGACGCCGGACATGGAGGTTGGGACCTTGGAACCGTGGGACGCAAAGGTTTGATGGAAAAGGATCTGGTGCTCGATATTGTGGAGCGATTAGGAAAACTGGTCGAGAACGGTTTGGACGCTGAAGTCGTCTATACGCGTAATGACGACAATTACGTTGCATTGGAAAAACGCGCGGAAATCGCGAACCTTTCGCGAGCAGATCTGTTTGTCTCCATCCATGCCAATTACAGCGCCCTGTCAACCGCCCGGGGAGTGGAAACTTATTACACCAACACTTACTCCTCGCTGCATGCAAGGACTCGCGAAACAGACTCTGATCCAGCAGCGGCGCAGAACGTTAGTTGGACCAACATCGACATTCGAGAGAAAGTACAGCAATCAAGGCGCGTCGCAAGCAGTGTCCAACGAGAGCTATATGAGATGCTTAAGACCAACACCTCCGGCCTCCGTGATCGCGGCGTAAAGGAAGCTCAGTACGTAGTGCTGACTGGGACCTCTATGCCGGCGATTCTGGCGGAAGTTTCATTCGTCAGCAGCCCAACTGATGAGAACAATCTGCAAAACTCAGCTTACCGCCAGCAGATAGCTGAAGCTCTCTACAAAGGCATAGCCCGCTATGCCACTGAATCTGGCCGAGTCAAGCTGGCCAGCACCTCGGGAAAACCCACGGGACGTTAAGCCGCAAAACCGCGTATTTCATTCCGGCTTGGAAGTGACTCCACCGTACTTTTGCAGCCACTTAAGTTCTTCGCGAACTTTAATCTTGCCGTGCCAAGGATTTTTCGAAAGCGAGTGGCCTTCACCAGGAAAGATCAACAACGTGCTGGGGATGCCCAAGTTGTGCAAGGCGTGGTCGAGTAAATAATTTTGCGAAACGGCCACGCGAATATCGTTCGCACCCGCCACGATGTGGGTGGGAGTGCGAACTTTGTTGATCTGGAAAATTGCCGCTTCATCGTGATATCGCTGCTGCGCCTCCCAGGGAAGACCACCGAGAAAGTAGGCATCATCGAAAGTCGTATCGTCATTGCCCCAGTTGGCGACGTGCTCCACCGCGCCTGCCCCGGTTACTGCGACGTTGAACCGTGTGGTTTGAGTGATGAGCCAGTTGGTCATGTATCCGCCATAACTGTAACCCCCAACCGCTAGGTGTTTTGGGTCGGCGATCCCAGCTTTGACCAGGGCATCTACGCCTTCCAAAATATCCTTGCCCGGGCGGGAGACAATTTCGGGAACAATCTGCATGAGGAATTTGTCGCCGTAGCCGCTGGATCCGCGGTAATTGGGTTCAAAGACCAGCCATCCCTGGGTAGCCGCCAATCGATCCCACTGATACCAGTCGGCCTCGAAGTGATTGCCATCGGCAGCGGCAGGACCTCCGTGAATGAACACAAATGTGGGCAAGTTTTTCGTGTCGAATTTTCCCGGCGGATAAATCAGCATGCCTTCAACGTTCGTGCCATCATCGGCGGTCCAACGGTACGGTTTTCCCTGAGGCAGATCGCGCTCGGTAAATAACTTGTTGAAAGCAGTGATCGGCTTGGCTTGCCGCAATTGCTCGAAGCTTTCAGCCAAATAAACCTCGGTAGGTCTTTGCAGACTCGAATATGTGAAAGCAATTCGCGGGGAATGACTGGCAGTCGCCAGGCGCTCATAGGTTCCAGACCAGCCAGTTAGCGGTGAAAAGGAAGCTGATGGTTGAGCCTGAGAATACATTTGAACTTCGGTACCCAGAACTCCGGTAGCAAAAACTCCTCCATTCGGTTTCAACGTATAACGAGAAACTTCGCCACCGAAATCGGCGCCCCAACGTTGGACCGCTCCACTATCGGCATCCACCCAATAGAGCCGCCTTTGGGTGTCGATATACTTCCCTTCCACCGAGCCGATGCCGACCTGGAACAGAATATGCTTGCTGTCATTTGTCCAGTCAATTTCGTCTTCAACTGCCTGGTTGCGGGTCAATTGGCGAGCCGGCCGGTCTGGTGAAGCGCTGGCTAGATCAACCGAGAAAATTTCGAATTCTTCTACTTTTTCTTGACGCTCGGAAATCGACGTCGTAACAAATGCGAGTCTGCGTCCGTCGGGAGATGCCTTCAACTGTTGAACCTTCCACGCGCTGCCGGCTAGAGCGCGGGATCCAGGAGTCGCATCCGAAGCTTTGTCATCCTCCGCATCGTCCTTCGCTTGGCTGCCTGCCGCAAGGTGGCGTGAGATGGCGTCAGCAACCGCGAGACTAAAGATCGTGTCCCCGCGCTCGGCAGCGCGATATTGCGAAACGTCTTTCCACTCTTTCTTGTAAGCATCCTTTTGCGCCTTCGTCCAGGGAGCGCGGGTTGCAAAGTACAGCATGCGAGAATCGGGGGACCAGGCAAAGGCGTGGACTTCCTCCTCTCCTTCTGTGATAGGAAAAGCCTCGCCACCGTTCGGCGAAATCAGATAGAGCTGGGCGATATCGCTCCCCTCTGTAGAATCTTTTCCCTTGCTGTCAGCCGCTTTACGTTCGGACAAGAATGTGATCCATAGCCCGTCGGGAGACCATTGAGGATCCGTGTCATGTCCAGACCGGGTGAGCTGGGTCAAAGTTCCTTCCTGCGTTCCGTTGTCGCGGTAGAGCCACAGATCCTTGCGGAAGATACTCTGCTCCCAGTCAGCGCGCTCAGTTTCGATGACAATGCCATGCCCATCAGGCGAAATCCGGATTGCGGGGTAGTCGACATAATTAAAGAATTCGTCCAGTGTGAGTTTCGGTTTGTCGGCAGCGTGGGCAGAAACAGAGATTACGGCAGCGAGCACAATGATTGTCAGGTTTCGAGTTGTCATAGTTGGTAGTCAGGAAAGTTATTGCGCCGGTTGGGCGTCCTTTAAAGCCTCATCCAAGCTCTGATCAGTTTTTGGAGCATTCCCTTCAATCAAACGCCATCCATCATCGTAATGCTTGAAGACTACACTGGAGCTGAACTGAATACCCCCAGGATAAAGGGCCGCTCCAACTTCATTCACTGGTACCCATCTCCAATGGAAATCCACATCAGCCACCCTTCCATTTTTCATGATGCCGGTTACTGAAATCAGCTCCCTTCGCGCCACCATGACTGGAAAGTATTTCGCAACCGCGGCGTTGCTGGGGACAAGATCGCGAAATGTTTCCACCCCAAGCGGGGTAAGCGCGACATCCAAGCACGGCGGTGGCGCGATGGTGGGAGAACACGGCACGTTCACACCCGTGATCCAACCGCGGCGCTGCAACACCATATATTCCGGGGACAGATAATCTTTATTGGAGATGATCCCAGTACGCAGCCAGAACTGCTGCGTGTTTCTGAAGGTATCGGAGCTTGCGATCAGATCAGCTGCCAACCGTCGCGTTAAGTAGTCGCGAGGCGAACAGCCGGCTGCGAAACAAAAAAGTGCCACAGCACAGACAATTTGCAAGTTCCGCATGAATTCAACAGGTTGTTGCTAGTTGAGGATTGTAACCAAACGCGATGCTCTGCGCGGCAAGAAA
>Ga0070697_100000465_pt1 | contig 30980 bp, 23 predicted proteins | sample KBSK1501metaG_FD_65475 | JGI IMG/M metagenome (GOLD analysis project Ga0070697, IMG submission 65475) | Corn, switchgrass and miscanthus rhizosphere microbial communities from Kellogg Biological Station, Michigan, USA - KBS K1-50-1 metaG | ecosystem: Host-associated > Plants > Roots >...
TGGTATAACCGCCGGCGACGACACTCTGCACTCGGCTATCTTAGTCCGTTGCAGTACGAACAACGCTTGCTGACTTCGGCAGCGTAAACTCTGTGTCCACGAAACCAGGGGAAGTGCAAAGACTCAACACAGAGGCACAGAGAACACGGAGGTGGCACAGAGGAACTCTAGTCTGCGTTAGTGGAGATTGGAATATCAGAAATGATAGTCACCCATCGCATCCTCGTCGTTCTCATCCTGTTTGTAGTTTGCTCCGCACTCTGTTAGCCCAAACGCCGGCGAAGGGTAATCAGCGACATAATGTCTACTACTCTCAACCGTAGCCTCGCCATAAATTCATAACAATTCATCTACAAATTTTTCTTAACAAGCCCGCTATTGCTCTGGTAAAGTGAGCCGCCCTCAACAACGGGCGGCATCGACCTGCCGCCAAACTGAACAACTGACCCGACGCGGTAACCGAGCGTTATCAAACGTGACTGACGATTAGGTCAGATCTTGCGATGCAAAGGTGGGCCTGTGCGCCAATGCTGCTCTTCGGTTTCTGCAAAGAAGCCGGCGTCTTTCTCAGCGCCAGGTTGCTCGCAATCCAACTCGTTAAGGCAATTTTCTCAACCGGGCCAAGCCGCAAGGTGTCTCGATTTATGAGCCTCCCGCCCCGCGGCACTACTGGAGGACCTGTTGCCTTACCTCAACCAAGATTAATGGAGGCTAAAAAATGCGTAAGAGTCTATTCGTGGGAGTTCTGGGAACCCTGCTACTGGCGGTTTTGCTGTTTCCCTTTTTGAAGTCAGGTGCGGCTAACGCGCCTGACCAAAGAAATGCTTTCAGGGTGGCGCCGGGTGTTTCTCCGGAATCTCTTCCCAACTTTGACATTCGTTTGCAAGACAAAGGTGAGTTTACTGACTACGATCTCAGTGCAGCTGATGGCGTGCAAGGCGCTGCGAAAAGTGCCGCTACTCAATCACGTGTCTCGGCAGTCGACCAATTCCGTTCAAACCTCAAGCCTGAAGATGCTCGAAACATTCGCGCCGCGGTGAACGAAACCGGCGCGATGAAAAACTTCTTCATCGAAGGTGCAACACTGTCTGCGCCGCAGTCTGACACCGCAGACAACATAGCGCGCCGGTTCCTCAAACAAAACGCTTCTCTTTTTGCACTCTCTGGCCGCGATGTTTCCAGCCTGGAAATGATTAACGAGGACAACGACCGGGGCACAACTTTTCTGAAATACGTTCAGACGATCGGCGGGATTAAAGTATTTGAAGGCGAAGTGCAGGTGGTTGTTAACAAAAACGGCGAAGTGCTCTCCGTTCGTGAAGGCTTCCTCGTCTCCGGTCAAACGGTGGCCGTAAAACCAGCCGTGAAGGAGACGGAAGCGATCGCCAAAGCGTTCGGATATGCCGGGAAAGCTGTGGACGCATCGCTCGTGGAAACTTCTAGGCGCGCCTCGAAAGGTGAACGGTCGCAGTTTGCCAATCCTATTTCGACGGACAATGAAGATGTGCTCTCGGAGTTAAACGTTTTGAGAATCGGCGACAGCGCCCGCCTGGCGTGGCACATTTACGCGGACGTGGGTCCGAATGCATGGTACGAAACACTCGTCGACGCGCACACCGGCGAACTGCTCCTGCGTCACAATCTCTACCTGGATGCAGCTCAGGGCACGGTCTACGTCGAGAGTCCGGCAGCTGCCGCTCGGCAATTGGTCTCCTTCGTTGGCGATACAACCATCAACACTGCGGCGGGCTGGATGGGCACGTCGACCGTGACTACCGGCAACAACGTCGAAGCGTATCTCGATACCAATGCCGACAATGCCCCGGATGCCAACAACGGCAGCGGCCTGTCTAATGGTCACGCCTTCGCGGCCAACCAGGATTTTACGTTTCCATTTTCGACTGCAGTCGATCCGCGCACACAGCAAGCCGCCGTGGTAACGAATCTTTTCTATTTCAACAACATCATGCACGATTTCTCCTACGGCCTCGGCTTCACGGAGACAGCGCGCAATTTCCAAACGAACAATTTCGGTCGCGGCGGCACCGGCAACGACTCAGTCAGAGCCGAAGCGCAGGACGGGTCGGGCACGAACAACGCCAACTTCGCCACGCCACCCGATGGTCAGCGGCCACGTATGCAGCAGTTTCTTTTCACCGCGCCCTCCCCCGACCGGGACAGCTCAGTCGACGGCGACGTGGTGTTTCACGAGTATGGACACGGCATCTCTAATCGTCTGATTGGTAATGGCAGCACCGCCCTGAGCGGCACGCAATCGGGAGCCATGGGCGAAGGCTGGTCAGATTATTGGGCCATCACGATTAACAACGATGGCGCAGTAGGCGAATACGTGGTCAACAACACGATCGGAATTCGCCGCGCGGCTTACACCGTGCCGGCAGCAGCCGTTCACAATTCTTATGCTGACGTTTGCGCCGGCGGTTGCGAAGTCCACAACGACGGCGAAGTTTGGGCCGCGACTCTTTGGGACTTGCGTACCACACTCGGAAAAGCTACGACCGATCTTTTGGTACTGAATGGTATGAAGTTCACGCCAACGCGTCCCTCGTTTCTAAATGCGCGCGACGGCATCTTGCAAGCCGATCAAAACTTGAACGCCGGCGCGAACCGCTGCGCCATCTGGACCGTCTTCGCGCGTCACGGGATGGGCGTTTCGGCAGTGGGCAACGACGGCACAACGCACACCGCTGCCAGTGACGTGCCGACAGATTGCGGTGGCACTTGCACTTTCTCGATTAATCCGAGCAGCGCGAGTTTTGCCGCGGCTGGCGGAACGGGCAGTGTCACGGTTACTGCTGGTGCCGGCTGCGCATGGACCGCAGTCAGCAACGCGTCCTTCATTACAATTACTTCCGGTGCCAGCGGTTCGGGTAACGGCACGGTTAATTATTCCGTCGCAGCCAACACCGGTAGCGCATCGCGCAACGGTACGATGACCATAGCCGGTCTTACCTTCACGGTGACGCAGGCGGGGACCGGCGGAGGCACTAACTTAATTGTCAATCCGGGATTTGAAACAGGAACGTCGCCGTGGGTGATTAGCGGTTCAACAACTCGCAGCACCGGCAGCTTCCCACACAGCGGCGTGGCCTACATGATTCTCGGTATCAACAACAGCAGTACCAGCACGCTGTACCAGACGGTTACGATTCCAAGCGGCGGCGCAAATCTCAACTTCTGGTTGAATATCACCACCAGTGAGGCGGCGGGTGCGGCGATATTCGATCGGTGCTTTATTGAAGTGCGCAGCACAACCGGCACACTGCTGGCCACACTGGCGACCTTTAGCAATCAGAACAGCGGCACAGCAGGCGTGTATGTGTTGCGCGGACCCTACAACCTCGGGGCCTTCGCCGGACAAACGGTGCGCATCCAATTCCGCGCCACCAATGACATCACCCTGCCCACGTCATTCCGTGTGGACGATGTGACCGTGCAGTAGGCGCTAGCGGAGACGGCAAACAGCAAACAGTAAACAGCAGACAGCAAGCCGGTTTGGTTACGCACTACCAAACCGCCTGCTGTTTGCTGTTTACTGTCCTGCGGTCCATCCATTTTTTCGTAATCTTAACCTTCGAAAAATCAAATCCTGCCTGCAGGAATTCTGTCCCATTTTTGCCCGAGAAATGTAGAATGACCGCGGTCCCACAACCGGTCCGTTGAGGCTTGCCACTATGACTATGAAACCCAAAGAACTCACCCTTCGCAGCCTGATTCTGGGCGCGCTTATCACAACGATCTTTACGGCGGCCAATGTCTACCTGGGACTCAAGGTCGGCCTTACCTTCGCATCATCGATTCCCGCGGCCGTTATTTCTATGGCGATTCTGAGCTTCGTGAAAGACTCGTCGATCCTGGAAAACAACATCGTCCAGACGGTTGCGTCCGCGGCCGGCACGCTCTCAGCCATCATCTTTGTTCTGCCTGGATTGGTGATCGTGGGTTGGTGGACCGGCTTTCCGTTCTGGCAATCGTTTCTGATCTGCCTGAGCGGCGGCGTGCTCGGCGTTGTGTTCACAATCCCGCTGCGACGCGCACTGGTAACCAACTCTGACCTGCCTTATCCCGAAGGTGTCGCTGCCGCGGAGGTGTTGAAAGTGGGATCAGGTACGCGCGGCGAAACAAAAGACGATACCGGCGAGGCGCGAGAGGGCCTCGTCGCCGTAATCCTCGGCTCGGTTGCCTCGGCCGGACTCGCCATCTTAACGGCCACTCGTATCGCTGCTGGTCAGATTACGGGGTTCTTCCGTATCGGCGCCCTGGCATCAAGTGGTTACGATGTCGCCTTCTCGCTCGCGCTCGTTGGCGCTGGTCACCTGGTCGGATTGTCAGTCGGGATGGCGATGCTAACCGGTCTCGTGATCGCCTGGGCTGTGGCCGTGCCGATCTTAACGTCGATGCAGTCCGCCGCTGAGGGCGTGGCGCTGAGCGCGCATACGCTTGCGATCTGGCGCACCCAGGTTAGGTTCATCGGCGCCGGCGCGATTGCAATCGCGGCGATCTTCACCCTGGCCAAACTCGCGAAGCCAGTTGTCGGCGGACTCGTCAGCACGCTCGCCAGTTCTCGCGTCAAAGGCATACGAGACGATCGCGACCGCGATATTTCGCCGCCGTGGATTCTCGCGCTCACGGCCGCCTGCCTGCTCATCACGGGGTGGCTGGCCTTCACCTTCGTGCGCTCGACGGTGCTCGCACCAAGCGCGCTAACGCTCACCCTGATAGCTATTCCCTTCGTGCTGCTCGGCGGTTTTCTCATCGCCGGGATCTGCGGTTATATGGCGGGACTAATCGGCGCCTCGAACAGCCCGATTTCCGGAGTCGGCATTCTGTCGATCGTGCTTTGCGCATCGGTACTGGTCTTCGCCGTGTCGCCAACCACCGAGACGCGGCCCGCGCTCGTCGCCTTCGCACTCTTCGTAACAGCTATCGTCTTTGCCTGCGCCACAATCTCAAACGATAACCTGCAGGACTTGAAGACCGGCCAGCTTGTTGGCGCCTCACCGATGCGCCAGCAGATTGCGCTCATCGTCGGCGTGGCTGCCGGCGCGTCTGTGATTCCGTTTGTGCTTAATCTATTAACTCATGCATACGGGTTCGCGGGAGCTGCGAACGTAGGCGTAGTCGCGCCGAATCCTCTGCCGGCTCCACAGGCGACGCTCATCTCCGCGCTCGCCCAAGGCGTGATTGGTGGCAGTCTTGACTGGAAGATGATTGGCATCGGCGCGCTCGTCGGCGTTGGCTTGATTCTGCTCGACATAGCGCTTGGCGCGATGAAGAAGTTGCGCATTCCACCCCTCGCGGTCGGCATTGGCATCTATCTCCCAATGTCGGCGACCTTCGCTGTCGTCATCGGCGCGGTGATCTCCTATTGGTACGACCGACGTACCCGCTCCGTCGCTAACCCGGAACGCGCTGAGCGGCTCGGTACACTCGTGGCGTCGGGATTGATTGTCGGCGAGAGTTTGTGGGGCGTGATCAATGCCGGCCTCATCGTCGGTCTCTCAAACGATGCACCAATCGGGCTCGTATCCGACGCGTTTGTGCTCGGCCCCTGGCTCGGAGTGCTCGGGTTCGTTGGCGTGATCATCTGGTTGTACCGGTGGATGTTGCGTCGCTCCGCGGCGGTGCGATAGACCCGAACAGCAACCCGGAGGGTTGCGAGAAAGTAGCCGGTGGTCGCAGCGAAGCGAAGACCGGTTGAGTCGGCAAGAATGATGCACCACGTCGGGGTGCCTGATGAGAAGGCCTTGAGACTCTCGCACCACTTCGTGGTGCAACTCCTTTCCTCTTTGTTCCGGTGAGGAACATTTCGTAAAACTGAGCGTACATCGAAGAGCAGCAAGATCCATAGCCACTCCAACAGTCCGCAAGGAGAAGACAGTGAAGTCACGATTAATAACTGCGATCGCAGCGCTTTGTTTGTGCCTCTCAGCCGTGTGGGTACCGAGCTCTGCCAACCTGACTACTTCGATTTCCGACTGGCCTCAGTGGCGAGGTCCGGGGCGTGACGGGATATCGCAGGAGCGCGGCCTGCTGAAACAATGGCCGGCGGGCGGACCAAAACTGCTCTGGCAGGTGAACGACATCGGCGACGGCTTTTCAACGCCATCAGTTGTCGGCACGCGGATCTATCTGATGAGCAACCGGGGCATGCAGAATGAATTCGCTCAAGCGCTCTCAACTCAGGATGGAAAAGTCATTTGGACCACGCGCGTCGGCAATGTCGGCAACCCTGATCAGAATCCGCCTTACCCAAAGGCCCGTTCGACTCCAACGGTTGACGGAGATTCGGTCTACGTGCTCGGCTCGGACGGTGACCTGGCCTGCCTCGAAGCTAAAAGCGGCAAGATTCGCTGGCAGAAAAGCATCCGTAAAGAGTTCGGCGGGCAGCCGCACGACTGGGCCTATGCGGAGTCTCCTTTAGTTGATGGTGACGTCCTCGTCGTCACCCCCGGTGGGGCGCAGGCCACGATGGTGGCGCTGAACAAAAAGACGGGCGCGGTCATCTGGAAATCGGCGATTCCGGACGGCGACCCTGCTGGTTATGCGTCGGCGATTGTCGTGCAAGGGGGCGGTCGCAAACAATATGTGCAGTTTTTGAGTAGGGGTCTAGTCGGAGTTGATGCCAAGACGGGTCAGTTCCTCTGGCGTTACAAGGAAGTTGTCAAAGGCCCGGCTCAAGCTTTCACGCCGGTCGCGCGTGAGGGGTATGTTTACGCTGGGGCTCTTGGCGTTGGAGGTGGGCTCGTGCGTTTGAAGCCGGACGGTGGCGGAATCGTCGCCGAGCAAGTCTACTTTGAGCGCGGCCTTCCGAATGGTTTCGGCGGGGCGGTGCTGGTCGGTGACTACCTTTATGGCTTTGAACCGGGGCAGCAGCAGATGGTAGCCGTAGAGTTCACGACCGGGAAGGTAAAGTGGAAGGCCGAGAGTCTGGGCAGGGCCTCGCTAAGCTACGCCGATGGGTTTTTTTATGTTCACGCCTGGAAGGGAGATATCGGGTTGGTGGAAGCAACCCCTGAAGGTTACCGGGAAAAGGGTCGCTTCACTCCGCCGAATCAGCCGAAGCCGGAACGGCCTGGGCCATATTCGGACACGGCGTATGCTTATCCGGTGATCGCTGGCGGCAGACTCTACGTTCGCGATCTCGGAACGATGTGGGTCTACGACGTTAAGGCGGGCCGTTAGTCTATCCGGGTAGAATCGAACCTCGGTCTGAAGTGTCGTAGTTGGCTTGAGGAGGCGAGAGAGGATGTATTGTTCAGCTTGCGGCGTGAATGTCGCGCAGGGTTTGAGCTACTGTAATTATTGTGGCGCAAAGGTGGGAGAGAAAAGCAGCGCCAGCAAAACATCAGAAGTAAGACCTGAATTTCTGGTATCGGCGATGATAGGGCTCTTCGTATTGGGCCTTGTAGCCATTACGATCCTCATGGGAATGATGAAACAAGTGCTCGGCTTACCTGTCGAGCAAGTTCTCGGTTTCGCGCTGTTGCCATTTCTGCTAATGCTCCTGCTTGAAGGCGTATGCCTCAGACTGTTATTGCGTCGTAATCGAGGTACTGAAGAAACAGGCGCTAATGCGCTATTGAAAGAGCAGACTACGAAACAGCTTGACCGGCCTGAGGAGCGACTGCTTGCCGAACCCGCGCCGAGTGTCACTGATCACACCACCCGCACGCTGGAACCCGTCTACAGCGAACGAAAATCGAAATAGCACTTCCGGCGATTTGGCTGCTGAAATTGTTCGCTCTTGTTTGGTAAATGAGCGTACGATACACACGTGGACTCATCTCTTCATCAACCCTGGATTCGCGCGGCGCTTCTCGTCGGCGCCCTGTATCTCCTCGTCGGCAGAGCTTTCGCCGTTCCGGCCACTTACGTGCAGGAGTGGCGACTGGCGGCGTGGATGGTCTGCGGCGTTGCGTTTGCCGCACACATTGCTTACGAGCACTTCCGCTTGCGCCACTCACCTCTTTTGGTAGCGTTGCACGCAGCTCTGGCTGTCGCCATCGGGGCCATCCTGCTTGCACTCGCCGGGATGATTAATTCGCTGTGGACCAGATCACCGCTGCGGCCTGTATGGCTCCTCGCCCTGGTTCTCTGGCCGGCCTTCACCGCCGTTCCCGCGTTTTTTGCTGCACTGGCCGCGAGTGCGATCCTTGCGCGCTTTTGGCCGAACGTTAAAGCCGATTAGTTCAGTGATGCCCCAACGGGGCTACGGCTTCCAGCCCAGGGTTGCCGCTTCGGCTACCCTGGGTAAAAGAGGAGCGATCTTGTCCTCAACCGCAACGCGGTTGCGTCTGCCTTGGGCATTTCTCTGAGAAAACGACGCAACCGCGTTGCGGTTGAAATTCCTGTTCTTACTAGTTCCCAGGGTAGCCGAAGCGGCAACCCTGGGCTGGAGGACATAGCCCCGTTGGGGGCATTAATGAAAATCACCACTGCGAAATAACTGCATTTTGACTTTTGAGGCAACGCCACTCCTCGTCTTATATTTGCCGAGTTGAATTTCTTTTTTTCTTGTAAGATACGCGACTGGTCGAGTACACGTGGGCAGATACAAACGCACTTTTTCAACCACGGCCCGAGGAGGATCTATGAAGGCATATATCATCACCACCGGCGTGATCTTTGGCCTGATCACGATTGCGCACCTTTTGCGATTCGTCACTGAGGGTTCGCGTTTGGCGACCGAGCCTTTATTCATTCTCCTCACCCTGCTGTCGGCCGCGCTCTGTATATGGGCCTGGCAGGTGCTGCGGCGCTTGGGTCGGTGATCAAGCTTCCTCTTGTTCCGCGGGCTAATCGTTTGGTAATTTCAAGACTTCCGGCGCGATGGAAACTGAGTGTTCAAAAAACCTTTGAAGGAGAGCGCGGTGATCGGCGAAATCAAACACTTGACGACGGCAGAGCTCGAAGCGGGACTCGATGAGATCCGTCAGGCGCCTAAAGATGAAGGCGTCTTGCAACTGATTGTGCGACGTCCGCAGGTTGAAGAACGCGAAATTCTGGAAGAAGCCGAGCTTCATCTACAGGAAGGACTCGTCGGCGATAGTTGGATAAAACGCCCAAGTTCTAAGACTGCCGATGGATCGCCGCATCCTGACATGCAGATCAACGTCATGAACGCGCGCGTGGCAGCGCTGGTCGCGCAGGATAAAAGTCGCTGGCACCTCGCCGGCGATCAACTGTATCTCGACATGGATTTGAGCGCGGAAAATTTGCCGCCAGGAACGCAACTGGCAATCGGCTCGGCAGTAATCGAAGTGACGCCGCCACCGCATACCGGCTGCATGAAATTTGTAGCGCGTTTCGGCCTTGATGCAATGAAGTTTGTAAATTCTTCCGTAGGCCGAGAATTGCACCTGCGTGGCATCAACGCGAAAGTGGCTCAACCCGGAATGATCCGCGTCGGCGATGTAGCGAAGAAACTACCACCGAATGGGATCTAACCTGCACTCCAAACAGATTGAGGATGTTGTTGCACGGCTAGACTAACCCGATTCATAATCGCCGCCCGATCAACTCTGACGTTGGGCCGCAGGAGGAACCCATGAGGCGCACGTGGACGATCATTGGCGTTGGCGATGTGCTTGGCAGCTTCAAGTGGTACCAGTCGCTACTGGGCCTGCCGGAGACTGCTCCCGCCCATGACTACTTCGGACAAATCCTCGACTCGGATGGAACGGTCTTGCTCTGCCTTCACGAGTGGGGCGCCCATGACCATCCCTCCCTGGTAAGCCCCGATCACGCGCAGCCTGGCAACGGGCTCCTCTTGTTTCTCCGTGTCGATGATTTCGACACGGCGCTGACAAGGGCACGCGCTCTCGTCGCTAGGCTCGAGGAGGAGCCCAACGTGAACCCGAACACTGGAACTATGGAGTTCTCACTCCGAGATCCGGACGGGTATTACGTCACGATCAGTGCGCTCTCTGCAGCTTGACAGGCATTGGACCGAAGCAGCGTATTTCGCAACCTCATGTTCAACATTGAAAATGACCAAGACAACAATCAAGACAGACGTAATCATCGTGGGTGCTGGTCCGACCGGACTTTCGCTGGCTTGCCAGTTGACACGATACGGTATTGATTTTGTAGTCGTTGAGAAAAATGCGGGCGTCACTCCTTACTCGAAAGCACTGGGCGTTCACGCCCGCACGCTGGAGATCTACGAACAACTCGATCTGGCGAGGGAGGCCGTTGCGCGTGGCACGATTGCCGGCAAAATACGTTTGCTCGAGAAGGGAGAGATTGTTGGCGAAGTCGATCTGTCGAATATTGGCGAGGGCCTGAGCCCTTATCCCTACATGCTCGTTCTGGAGCAGAGCGCGAACGAAAGACTTCTCTACGAGTATCTCCAAAGTCACGGCCGAAACGTTCTCTGGCAAAGTGAACTTAAGAGTCTTTCACAGGATGAGGCCGGCGTCACTGCAACGGTTCACGATAATACCGGGGCGTCTCAAATTATCACCGGCAAATATCTGGTTGGCTGCGACGGACCCAGAAGTCCAGTCAGAAATACGCTCGGACTCTCATTTGAGGGCAGCACTTTTGAACGTGTGTTCTATGTTGCAGATGTGAAGATCGACTGGAAGTTCAGCCATGATGCACTGCATGGTTGTCTGACGCGGAATGCGGTCGTGGCCTTTTTCCCTATGGCGGGCGAGAAGCATTGGCGCATCGTCGGTGCATTTCCAGAAGAATTCTCCAAGGACGAGGGTGAGATTCTCTACGAAGAAATCGAAGCGCGCATCAAGGAGGAGTCACAAATCAAACTCGACATAACCCACGTCGATTGGTTTTCAACTTATAAAGTTCACACCCGTCATGTAGAAAAGTTTTCCTCGGGACGATGTTTCCTCGCTGGCGACTCCGCACACATACATACACCGGCCGGTGGGCAAGGCATGAATACCGGCATTCAGGACGCTTACAACCTGGCGTGGAAGCTGGCGTTCGTTTTGAAGGGAGCGGCGGCCGAACGCATTCTGGATACCTACAACGAGGAACGGCTGCCCAATGCGAGGCGACTGCTGCAGACCACAGACCGTATGTTCAATTTAGCGGCCGGCACGGACTGGTTGGTTAACGTGATCCGCACAACCATATTTCCCCCGATGGCAAAGTTTATCCTCAGCCTGGACGCCGTCAAGAAAAGGTTCTTTCCCTTGATTTCACAAATCGGCATCACCTATCGCGAGAGTTCTTTGAGCAAGCACGATGGCGATGGAAATCTTGAAGTCAGAGCGGGTGACCGGCTGCCTTATTTCCTCATAGACGGCCACAGCATTTACGACAAACTGCGCGCGCCCAAATTCCATCTCCTCACTTTTTCTGATGGCCTGAGCAACGATGCCGGCGATTTTGGAAAGGCAACGGACGAAATCGGAAGCACGTATGCTGATCTGCTTGATCAATACCTCGTTCCTCTTGACCCACAGATCGCGGAAATATTTGGCACGGACAAGCCCTTCCAGGTATTCCTCCGGCCGGACAACTACATTGCCTATATCTCCTCAGAGACTTCATCACGTCATCTCGTAGCCTACCTAAAAGAAATCATCGGAACCTAAGTAGAAACGGACAAGCGATTTTCTGGGACCCGGGCGTCCGCCCGCTCCCAGGTACGTTAATGCCAACTTCCGCTAATTGCGCCAGCCGAACGCTCGCGGGCGGTACGCCCGCGGTCCCAGAAAATCGCTTGTTCGTTTCAATTGTTCGCAGACATTTGAGACAGAAACATGACATGAATATGCGGATCTTTGTTTTCCGGACAACGATAATGCCCTTCGAAGGAAAAACATATGGATGACGAACAAGCTATTAGAAACTTAATCGCAAACTGGCTCAGTGCTTCAAAGGCAGGAGACACGGAGACTGTTTTAGGCCTTATGTCAGACGACGTGGTCTTCCTCGTCTGCGGCCAGCCTCCCATGCGCGGCAAAGAAGCATTTGCTGCCGGTCAGGCCGGGCTAAAAGATATCGAGATCGACGCGACCAGCGAGATTCAGGAAATTAAAGTGCTCGAGGACTGGGCCTATGTCTGGACACATCTCTCTGTCGCCTTCAGGCCCAGGAGCGGCGGGGCCGCTAACAACGCGCCGGCAATACACTCTCAATCCTGCGAAAACAAGAAGGCAAATGGCGACTGGTTCGTGACGCCAACATGCTTGCGCCCGTCTCTTAGAAGGTTTCCAGCAGGATAGTCCATTCCAGTTTTCTTAATCCGCAGATTACACAGATTACGCCGATATTAATCAACGGGGCTGGAGGTTTGTAAGACCGCCTGAGGCTATGCCGTTCCGGTGCGCGGCAAGTCTCTGACTTGCCGGAGAGACTCGATTAACCACTAACGGTCTATTACCGTCGAGTCCGGCAGTGAGAGACTTGCCGCGCACCATTTTTCAACATTGGACATTGCACCCTGGACTTTGGACAATCAGTACGTGAAACGTCCCGGAGTCGCAGGTGTTCCTCTTTATAGCGGCCGCATCTCAAGCTGATATGACTACAAATCAAACCTTTGATGTCGCAGTGATAGGAGCGGGCGTTTTTGGTGCCTGGACTGCATACCAGCTGAGACGGGCTGGGGCTGAAGTGTTATTGATAGATGCCTATGGCCCGGCGAATAGTCGTGCAAGTTCGGGCGGCGAGTCGCGGATAATCCGCATGGGATACGGCCAGGACGCAATCTACACGCGCATGGCTCAACGCTCGTTCACCGCGTGGCTGGAATTGTTTGATCGTATCAACAGGCCGCAACTTTTTCAGCAGACCGGGGTGTTGTGGCTGGCAAGAGAAAACGATTCTTACTGCGAGGCGACTCTCAAAACCTTCCAACAAACCAATGTGAAGTTTGAAAGACTCGATCAGGGTGAACTGAAACGTCGTTATCCACAGCTTGAACTCAGTGATATTTCGTGGGGAATCCTGGAGACTGATAGCGGAATCCTGATGGCCCGTCAGGCAGTGCAAGCCGTTGTCGCCGAGGCGTTGGCCGCCGGCGTCACTTACCTGGCAGCGGCTATCCGGCCTCCGAAGAAAGGACCAGACAACCAGTCGATTATCACGACTTCCCGTCGAGAGATCGTTGCCCGCAAATTTATCTTCGCCTGTGGACCATGGTTGCCAAAACTCTTTCCCGAGTTGCTGGCTGGGCTGATTCACGTCACCAGACAGGAAGTCTTTTTTCTGGGCGTTCCCGCGGGCGATGATCGTTTTAACTCACCGGGCATGCCAACTTGGATGGACATCAATGAACTAATCTACTGCCTCCCCAATCTCGATACCCGTGGGCTCAAGATCGCGATCGATCAGCACGGCCCACCGTTTGATCCGGACACCGGTGAAAGGATCGTCAACCCGGAAAGCGTGAAGGCAGTGCGCGCATATCTTGCTCGTCGAGTGCCGCTGCTCGCGGACGCGCCCGTGGCTGAATCACGTGTTTGCCAATATGAAAACACTTCGAACGGCGATTTTTTGATTGACCGTCATCCTGAGTTTGAAAACGTCTGGTTGGTTGGCGGCGGGTCCGGTCACGGATTCAAGCACGGCCCGGCAGTTGGAGAGCACTTAACATCGTTGATCTCTGGGAGCGCTGAAGTCGAATTGAGGTTTGCGCTCGTTACCAAGGAACAAGCGCAACAGCGGAAAGTGTTTTGAAATCTCACAATGTGGGCATCTTGCCCGAAAGAAGCCTAAAACAGTTCCGATACCCTGAGAAGTTGTGGTGCGTGCCTGCCCAAAGTGTGCCCTCTCAATTCATTTGCTACGCAACAATCGTTCATTTGCAACAAAACTGCGGGCATGATCGAGGACAATTCCAAATTCGTCTTTCTCCCGCTATACCGGATGACTGCGAAAAGCAGAATCGGGGATTTTTGTGTGCAATCAACCAATCTCGAAGGAGCAAAATATGAGGACAAAGGTAGCGACGACGTTTCGACCACATAAACTACTTTGCGGGCTGGCGCTGATGCTGGCCCTGACACCATTGGCTTTTGGGCAAGTCTCGACTACCCAAACGACGATGCAACCCGCAGCGAATCGGCCCATCCAGTCAATTCCAAATGGCGCGAAGATGAAGTTCAAAGGCGTAGTCATCGCACGCGAGGGCGACACTTTCAGAGTACGTGACCGCAATCGCACCGACTATCTCGTACTGATCACAGATCGCACCAGCATCAAAACTCATGGTGGCTTTCTTCGTAGCGGAAAAAAATATCCGGTAACAGATATTTTGCGCGGCCTGATTGTGGAAGTTGAAGGGCGCGGCGATTCGCAGGGGCAACTCGCGGCCGAGAAAATCAGGTTTGATGAGTCGGACATGAGAGCCGCAATCACGTCTGATACGCGCGTGACTCCGGTCGAGGAAAACCAGGCCCGCATGGCTGGACAAATGGATGAGCTCTACGCTGTAGCGGCGGAGGCAAGATCCGAATCGGCCGCGGCGAATGAACGGATTACTGCGCTCGATGAATACGATGTGCAGGAAACAACCTCTGTGACTTTCAGAGTAAACAGTGCGGTGCTCTCAGCCGAAGCGAAGAGAACTCTTGATGAGTTTGCAGCGAAAACTGAAAACGCCAAGGCCTACACAATCGAGGTTGCCGGTCATACGGATTCGACCGGCAGCGAGGCAAAGAACCTCCGACTAAGCCAGCAACGCGCGGAAGCAGTGGTTCAGTATCTCGCAGTTAATCACAAGATTCCGCCTCGTCGTATCGTGACACCAATGGGTTACGGTAAAACGGAAGCTGTGGCCGACAACACGACGGCCGCTGGGCGTGCACAGAATCGACGCGTAGAAGTCAAGATGATGCTGAATCGCGGGATGAGTCAGAACAAGCAGCCGGCGAGCACGCCTGCTCCCTAACGCTTGCTCCGGTAAAGAAAGCGCCAGTCAGGGAAGCCTGTCCTAAACGATGGAGGGCACGGTCGGACCGTGCCCCCTTTTAATCAACTGAAGTTGGTTTAAAGTACCGCTTTCAGTGCGCTCGCTTTGCACAGAAAGCCCGGGGAGGCATGCTAGGTCATACTAGAGCGATACAGTGTTCAGTCGTGGGTCGACAAATACAGAGCGACCGGGTCGAACACTCAGCCGCGCTTGGTCGCCAACACTTTTTACACCGTTCGGAGTTTTATGTCGCCCGCGCGGGGACCCCGGTCCCGCTCCCGGTTCTGTATTTGTCGACTCACTGAAAGACGCTTACCGTTTCCGGTTATGAAGCGGCTGCGCGCTAGTTTTTGTGCAAAGCAGTTCGGCCCACTAACTTCGCTATCGCCTGCGCAAGATCGTGGAGGCTCACTGGCTTAGACAGGTGCTCCTGGTATCCAGCTGCCAGGGCAATTCGACGATCTTCGGCGCGAGCGTGCGCAGTCAGCGCGATGGCCGGGACGGTCGCTTGGTGGTTGCCGTTTCTCACCTGCCGGATGAAAGCATAACCATCAACCTCTGGCATCGAAATATCAGAGACTAAAATGTCCGCGTGCCACTCGGTCAGTAGTTCCATCGCTCCGGACGCTGATTCCGCCGCCATCACTTCTGCCTGGCAGGATGACAGCAGCTCCACGAGCAAATCGCGAGTGTCGGCCTCGTCTTCGACCAGTAAGATCTTCAAACCACGTAACAGCGATTTCGCAGTCAGGTTTTGCTGGAGAGACTCTTCTGACTTTCCGGGAGAAGTCGCTACGCTGCCACTTAGCGCCGGCAGCGTGACCGTAAACGTAGCACCTTTCCCTTCGCCTTCACTTTCAACTTCAACTGAGCCTCCATGCAACTCCACCAGATGCCGAACGATCGCCAGTCCCAAACCGAGTCCACCAAACTTCTTGGTAGTGCTGGCATCTGCCTGACGGAAACGCTCGAAGACGTGTGGCAGAAAATCCGCGCCAATACCGTGACCGTTGTCCTTTACCACAATCTGCACTTGAGCAGCGACAGCCTTAAGTTGAATGTCTATCTTCGTACCGGTAGGACTAAACTTAACCGCATTTGAAATCAGGTTCCAAACAACCTGTTGCAGTCGATTAAAGTCTCCGGACACAGGCGGGATGTTTGAACTGACATGCACACGAAATTTGATATTTTTCGCATCGGCTGCCGGTCTCATCGAATCGATCGCAGCCTCCATCACCTTTTCCACTTCCACCGGGCGAGAATCGAACTGCAGCTTCCCGGACACGATTCGCGAGACGTCCAGGACACTTTCAATGAGTTGAGTTTGCGCCTTGGCGTTACGGTCGATGATTTCGATGGCGCGTCGAGTTTCTTCGGAAGTAAGATTTTCGTTCCGCAGCATGCTCGACCAGCCAACGATCGCATTTAGCGGCGTGCGGAGTTCGTGAGAGAGGTTGGCCAGAAACTCATCCTTCACCCGATTTGCGACTTCCGCTTCGGCCCGGGCTTCGTGCTCGCGCCGGAGCAGCTCTTCGCGTTCCGCTTCCACGCGCCGCCGCTCAGTAATATCTCGCGCGATTTTCGAAGCGCCGATCAAAGCGCCTGAAGCGTCCTGAATTGGCGATACCGTCAGCGAAACGTCAATCCGCCTACCGTTTTTCGCCATCCGCAGAGTTTCGTAGTGAACGATGCGTTCGCCGCTTCGAAGCTTGGCGAGGAGTTGGCGCTCATCCTGGAAATGTTCGGGAGGTATGAGAATCGAGACACTCCTGCCGATTACTTCTTCAGCTGAATATCCATACAAGGTCCTCGCTGCGTTATTCCAGCTGGTGATTAGTCCATTGAGATCCATTCCTATGATCGCGTCATCCGTGGATTCAACAATTGCGGCGTACTGGCGCAAAGCTTTTTCCGTATCTTTGCGATCACTGATGTCGCTGATTGACGCTACCCAGCCAACGACGGCGCCGTCGCTGGCTAAGTCAGGTCGGTAGGTCGCGATCAGATGTCGCAGTCCCACCGCTTTGAAAGGCACTTCTTTTGAGTATTCAGCCGGCTGCCCTTGCAGTACCTTCTCTACGTAAGGCCGGATGACTTCATAGGCATCCGTCCCGATCACCTCAACAATCGGCCTGCCAATAATATCCTGCGGTTGGAGGCCCAGCATGTTCGCATAAGCGCGATTCACATACACGTAACGCAAGTCTTTGCTGCAGCGCGTGAGCATTAAGGGCGTGGTGTCTGTAATCAATTCCAGTTCTGCTTCACGGACCCGTAGCGCGTCTTCAGCCCGCCGCCGTTCGATGAATTGTCCGATTTGACTTCCAATGCTGCCGAACATTGCCAGCAAGGCATCGTCGGGCTGTCGGATTTCACTACTGAAAAACTCCATGACGCCGACAAATTTTTCTCCGCCAACGATCGGAAACGCGAAGGCTGCGTTTAAGCCTTCCCTGACCGCAACCGGCGCGCGCGGGAAGTTGTCATCCTTAGCTAACTCGGGAACCCAACACGGCTTCGCATGTTCCCAAGCTCGTCCGGGGATGCCCACGCCAGAGGCGAAGGTCCTTTCGCGGCTAGACATCTCGAATTCCTTAACTCGCGAAGGCTGCGCACTCCAGAAGCTTAAACACCGTAGCGATGTCGCATTCGGATCCAGCGACCACATGGCGCCGACTTCCCAACGAAGCGTAGTGCCAATTGTCTCGAGTATGCGCGGTGTGGCATCGCTCACCGCGGGTGATTCGGCAAGGATTCGAGTGATAGCCAGGTTTACGCCCACGCGCGTTTCATTTTCCAGCCGGATCTCTTCTGAGACGCGTCGCTCCTGCAGGACGGCTACCAGAAAGAGGAAGCCGACTGCGTTGGAGGCCACGAAAAGTTGTAGAACTATCAGCGACTCGTTCGCTGTGTCACCAACGAATGGACCCAGACCACGCAATGTCCCCCAAACAGCAAAAGCCGACAGCGAGGCAATAGCGAGGGTCACGCCCTGGTGGCCTAATCGAAACGCCGCCCAAAGCAGGAAGGGCACGATAAAACAAGTCAGCAGGTAATGACGGATCGAAAGCGGGGTCGAATGGCCAAAGGTCACGATCGCGGTGCCGGAGAGCAGTAACAGAAGCAGAACAGCCTCAAGAGCACGTTCCAGGCGCCAGCCTTTTCGTGGCTGGACGATCCATGTCAGTAGCAGCGGAGTGACGATAAGGGCGCCCGCCAAATCTCCGAGCCACCAGGTCCGCCACAGCAGTCTGAAATCTTCCCAACGCTCCAGGTGGGCCAGGCAAAGACTAATGTTGCCGATTGCAGCACTGACTGTCGTGCAAAGCGAGACAGTAATCACAAACTTGAACACATCTCTGGCACGATCAAACTGCTGATGAAATCCAAGCGCACGCAGGATGAAGAGTGCACTTAGGCTCTCAGCCGTATTGCCCACAGCAATCGCCGCTGCTGGCCCGGGCGGTAATGGAGTCAGGAGGTTAACGAGGAACGCGCCGAGGAAAATGCCGGGCCAGATCCGGTATCCCAACAGTAAGGCGGCGGCAATGGCCACGCCGGTCGGAGGCCAGACGGGCGAAACGCTCGCATGGATGTAGGCGAAAGAGAGACCAATTTTAGCCGCGGCAAAATAGACGGCAGCCACCGCGAGAATCTCAACGCCAAGCGAAAGATAGCGAGCGGACTTCTTCGGATCCACGGAGACGCCCTTTGCCCGGCTATTTAGACCGGCTATGCTACTTTCCGATTGTGCCATGCCGTCCATCTGTGTCGATTAGCTTCGCCGGAAATTGGCTTCCGGCGGCAAGCAGCGATCGCTGCTGGAGCGGATAATTCAGGTTTGGGGGAAAAGGAAAAGGCACAGCAGTTTACCACGAAACCGCGGCTCAGTTCTGCGCCGAGATCGGGGCAGCAGCCCCGAAAGTCGCGTTCAATAAAACCTTCACTTATGATCGGTATCGGGCATACACAAAAATTTTGAGGTGTATAACCTTCACAGCACCCGACAAACTTGATGGCCGAAGGATGTCGCATCCTTCGAGTAACTGTCGAGATCGACGCCTTCGGCTTTTTGTTTCGCCTCTTAAGTATTAGGAGACAAATTCAGCCAACGCCGCATCCTCTGAAGTCGGCAATGAGTTTTCGAGCAAGTAGGGAGCCCCCATGCCATCCAAACAAAAAATCCTTCTGGTCGAAGATCATGAAGATACCAGCGATCTCATGGTCTTGATTCTCAGCCAACTGAATTACGACGTCGCCACGGCTGCCAGTATCTCAGGAGCCTTAGGCCTGGCGAACTCGGCGGATTTCGATCTGTTCGTGCTTGATTCCATGCTACCGGACGGCACGGGCACTGACCTCTGCAAACATATTCGCGAACGGAACAATTCGACACCGATTCTTTTCTATTCGGCAATGGCGTATGAACACGATAAAGATGAGGCGTTATTGGCGGGAGCGCAAAGGTATCTGGTAAAGCCAGTCGACACGGAAGTGTTCTGTCGCACAGTCACCGAGTTGCTTAACGGTCGCGCGAGATCCTCAGGTGCAATCAGTCAGTGATTCTTCTGACAGCTTCGTAACACTCACAGGCAAACCCTTCAAGACCGGGGCGATCCAGTATCTGAATTCGGCCGCGATTGTATTTGATTAACCCTGCTGACTGCAGATTGATTGCACCCACGTTGACCGTCGCGCGCCGTGTTCCCAGCATCTCCGCGATAAATTCCTGGGTCAGGTTTATTTGATCTGAAGCTACGCGATCATGACACATCAGCAACCAACGTGAGAGCCGTTCCTCAATTGTGTGTGAGGCATTGCAAGCCGCGGTCTGTGCAACTTGTCGCAGCAGGGAGTTGAGATAGCGCAACAAGATCGCGTGCAGACCGTCACCAAGCATGAATTCTTTTAGAACTACGTCGGCTTTTGCGCGCACTCCGCCATTTGGTATCTGCACTATCGCGCGTTCAGCCGATTTTTTCTGTCCCAATATAAACGGCAGGCCCGTCATTCCTTCATTTCCCACCAACCCTACCTCGACAATCTTTCCGTCCTCCATTTGCGTGACCAGAGAGACGACCGCGTCGAATGGGAAGTAGCAATATTTGATTGCCTCACCGATTTCATACAGGATCTTGCCGTGCTCGAGCACAAAAGGCTCAAGGTGCGGAAGCAGGCGTTGATATTGGTTTTCCGGCAGCGCGGCAAGCAGAAGGTTTTTGCTTGCGGATTTGGAACTGGTGCTCATCGGTTGCTCTAGGTCGTGTGTGTGAACACAGCAGACGACACAAGGAGGTGTTGACTATGCAACTCCCGATGGCGAGTGTTGGATTCTAAAAGAACAGAATCAGCCGCGTAACCATTGCGATCCGATAGTCCGAACAGTTTCAGTCTACGCTCACGTGGACCTCGGCGCAAAGGTCAGAATCGTAAGTCAATCCGAGTTCTTTCAATGTTCGCGAAACCCTAACATATTCGCGGACCGGGCTTCTGTTCGGTAGTTGGGTTTATACTCGGTTGTTCTTTGACCCTGTGAGAAAACTAAGAAGCTCGCGATTCTGGTGCTTGCTTTAACCACGTTGCATTAGCACACAACGTTGGAGGAAGGTTGGGATTCATGGCTGTGCTGCGTTCGCGTTTGCAAAACATCTCCATGCTCGCGCTGATCATCACTTCAGTCAGCATCTCCTTTTCGAGTTTTGGAACTTTAGCCTCAGTTCCGGGACAAGCTTCGCGCCTCCCACACATACCGAGTATTCATGACACTCAACGGCAAGTTGAAAAATACGTCGACTCGGGACGCTACGATCGCGATGTTGCGAAGGTCGTAACCGCGGCACGCGCCTGGTTGGACAAACGGGTAAAAACCACGTCGAAACCGGCGATGGTGCTTGATATCGATGAGACTGCGCTTTCCAATTGGCCGGCAATGCGCGTAAATGGCTGGGTCCGTATCACTAATGGGCCTTGCGATCTTGAGAAGGGTCCGTGCGGTATTCGCTCCTGGCAAGCGATGGCAAAGTCGAAAGCCATTGCGCCGACGCTGACGCTGGCGCAGCACGCACATAAACTCGGCGTGGCTGTATTTTTCATTACCGGCAGGCCGGAGCGATTAAGGGAAGCAACTGAACGCAATCTTCGAGAGCAGGGGTATGAATGGGCCGGGGTAATCCTTGAGCCCGAAGGCGCGACTTTTTCGAGCGCCGCTGACTTCAAGGCGCCGGAACGACGGAAAGTCGCAGAACGAGGTTACACGATTCTCCTGAACCTGGGTGATCAGGAGAGTGATCTAAAGGGCGGTTACGCGGAGCGCACCTTCAAACTCCCCAACCCCGTCTATTTTGCTAAGTGAAGAGCTCTCGGCCGGTAGAATCGCATGAATAGTTGGAGGACGATCGATGAGTGAACTGACGACACTGTCTTTACTGCCCTTTGTGCCGAGCGGCGGCGACGACGAGGCGAGCCGTCGCTTGTTTTGCCGATCTTGGTTTTGAAGAGATGTGGGAGAACAGCGGCTACGCTGGTTTTCGCAATGGCGACGCGCAATTTATTCTGCAGAACTTCGATGACGAAAAGTTTGCCGGCAATTTCATGATTCGCATCAACGTGGCAAATCTCGACGCCTGGTGGACGACGGTTTCTCGCCTGCAACTTGACAAGAAATATTCGGGTTTCCGCATTAACCCGCCGGCGGATTTTCCCTGGGGCCGGGAAGTTAACTTTATCGATCTGGCTGGCGTCTGTTGGCACGTAGGTGAGTAGTGGGCAGTGGCCAGTAGGCAGTAGGCAGTAGGCAGTAGGCAGTAGCAGCGGTCGAGTTGCTAACTGGCTTTGAGGTTGTCTGGTTATCGTTATTCTTTGAATCCTGACCACTGACCACTGGCCACTATTCCGGTGCGAATCTTCGCCGGTATTCGGTAGAGATAATGAAAGCCTTGACCATGTCGGCGTTGACGAAGTTCCCGTTGAATTCGTTCAGTTTCCCCAGCCAGAAGTTGTAGCCGTCAAAGTTCAAACCGATTTCCGGCGGGTCGTTGGGATTCCTTCTCAGGTAACCAAAATACTGCATCAGCACAAACGCCTTGTTCTTCTCCGCATTCTTCAGGTCCTGATCCTCGGCGACCGATCGCAACACTGAGGCGCGCTTCGTTACGTCTGCCGGCGTTGTGCCAAGCACCGCCACCAGATTCGCTTTCTCAGCTGGGGAAAGCACCGCTCCGGCGTTGGTATCGAGTTGCGTTACAAACTGGTCCGCGGTCCGAGAATTTGGGAAGGCCGCCAGAAAGTCCGCTCGCTGTACAAACGCTAGCGCGAATGCCTGCTTGTTAGCTTCCAACTGCGCCTGCCAGTCTCCAATTCCGACCTGCACTCCCTGCCCCATTTGCTGCGCGTCTCGCAGAAAATCCGTGAAACGTACGGGGACCGGCGCGCCAGCAATATTGCCGAACGCCGTCTTGTAAGTTCGATAAACCAGATACCCAGTCTCCTGAAACTCTATCGCCAGGAAGAACGCCGCCGACACATTGATTCGCTTCAACTCGATGCAGGCGGCATCCGCGCCACACTGCGTAATCTGATTAGTCCAGAAGGCGAGACCGTCTGCATCAGGCTCGCGATTCAGAAAGTCGACGTAGTGTTGGCGAACAAAGAATCCGGCCTGATCTATCGGATTGGAGCTGCCGTTTTCCGGACCATTGTCGTGGATCGTTAAGGTGGCGGTTGACGGGGAACCAAGTGTCGCGCCTTCAGCGTTGCTCAGGGTGATCGTAAAGGCTTCATCACCCTCTGTGTAAGCGTCGTCAATGATGGGAATCGCAATGGTTTTGGAATTGTCAGCTACACCAAAATGCAACGTCCCGAGAGTGGTCAGATAGTCGCAGCGTGAAGACGCAATGCCATTAACTACATTGCAGTTGTTAGCTCCAGCCGTATCACTAGTGGCGTAGTCAACTGTAAAGACGCCGGGAGTAGCACCGGTGCGAGTGACAACCACATTCAGCGTGCTAGTCCCTTCAGTGACACTGAAAGTAGATGCGGCAAGTTGGACGCTCGGAGGACTGACAAGCAACGTAGTCGATCCATTGCTCGTCGCAAATTTAGTATCCGAAGCGTAGGTCGCCGTGATCGTGTGACTGCCGGAACCTGGACTTGCCGCGGTCGTCGCAGTGCCATTCGCGTCGAGGGGCACTTGCCCGATCACGGTTGTCCCATCGCTGAAGGTGACCATCCCGGTCGGCGTGCCGGTCGGCGCGCCGGTGTCAGCAGGAATTCCAACCACAGTCGCGGTAATTAAAACTTGCTGCCCTAAGCTCACGGGATTCGGGAAAGCGACGACGTTGGTTGTCGTTGCATTGGGGTGGACCTTCTGCATCATCGTCGCAACCGTAGAGGCGTGACTTGCATCGCCGTTGTAAATCGCCACAATGAAATGATTGCCCAGGTAGTTTAGGCCCGCGGCCAACGACGACGTGCTGACGGACGCCTGCCCGTTCGCGTTGAGAGGAACGTTGATTTGTAACGTCCTCGCTTCCGGGGTCAATCCGTTGTAGGTGTTGGCAAAAAACGAGACCGTCCCGGTCGGAGGTGTCGCGCCGGTAACGGTGGCGGTGAAGGTGATGGAGTCTCGGTAAACAGTGGCGCGCAGGTCGGGCGATGAAGAAGCCAGCGTAACCCTGACCTCCGGGTTGTTGCCTATCGCAAACAGAGTTCCGCCATTGAGTGTGTAGACAGTTCCGTCGGGCCCAATGACCGTCGGAACATAAGGTTGACCGATGCCGGAGTTGAGAGTAATCGCCTGATCCAGCGAGTTCGTCGCGAGGTTCCAACGATACGCATGGCCGTCTTCGCTATTGAAGAAGACACTATTGGTGGCCGGGTTGACCGCGGGGGCATTGATGCACCATTCCTTCACCGCGGTGGGAATGCTTGGTTGTTCCGGATCGGGAGTCGGACCGATTACGGTAAGCACCTCGCGCATTTCTACCAACCCGGGCGATGAAGAGTGTGGATCGATCTGCGTGGCGTTGGGATCGAGTAGAGCAACTCTATTGACGCCACTGCCGTCCTGGAAAGCATAGTCATTGTACTTACAGAACAACAGGTACGAAGACGTCCCGGTATAAGCGGGCACTGAGCTGGCAGGTACGATGCCGGCGGTATAGTCCCAACCAAACGCACCTGGTGTTTTAGTGATCGAGAGATCTCCATTAAAACGAAGTAGGAACCCGCGCGATCCGTTGTTCGCGGGTGTTCCCTGAACTCCGAAGTAGACATCACCGTCAGGCGCAACCATGGGAGAGGCTGTGCCATCTTCCGGCACGCCCGCCGGATCACCACTGCGCGGATCCCGCAGGAAAACTGAGAACTTCGTCTGCAGAGTTGTCGTGTCAAGGCCGAGCAGGTAACAGTAGCGATTATTAGTGGCCCACTTAACGGCGACGTACACAGTGCTTTCATCGTTGCTCAAGGCAGGCGCGACGTTGTGGCTGTCTCGCTGAATTGCGCCATCACTTGCAGCCGCAGAGGCGAGCACAAAAATTCCGTTTCCGCTGGTATCAATCTTTGCGAAGCCGCTTTGCGTCGTATTCAGAGGAGCCGGCGCAGTTCCCTGCACGCGAAAACCAAAGTAAATGTTGCCGTGCGAATCCGCGGTTATAGGGGTGTTGACGAAAATCGTGGCGTTGTAGGCGGCAGCGTTTGCAATGTAGTTGGCAAGAGACGTATAGAAAACTTCGCGAACCGGTGCGCCTGGCGAATTAGAGTCGGGGTTATCGACGTGCCAGATAGTGCCGCCGGCACCGGCGTAGTAAAGGCGCGTTCCAAAGAGGCCGGTTGCAACACAAGGTTGATACGCAGGAATCCAGTTGTGCGCCGGAAGAATGTAGTCAGTTGCTAAGGTGTATTTTGCCGCGCCATTTGCGCCGTTGAAGGCGCTGACCTGGAAGCCGCCCGCTGCGCCGGTCTTAACCGGCACCAGAACCGTGTTTGCTGTGGTTACGAGCGGAGCGCCATAGTGAATAAGATCGCCCGTGTTATTGAGGTCGATGCTGGCAATCCACTTGAACGTATTCAAGCTCTGCGCCGGCGCAGCGTAACTTGAAGTGTGCTGCGCGTTGCCGGCGAAGGTTGTCGCCTGAGCAAGAACGCGTTCGGAAGTTGAGACGAGAATGCAGCAGTAAACGATTGCGAATACACCAAAACGAAAGCCGTGCTTTCGCAACAGATCGCAAACACGTAGGAATGCAGCAACAGACATATGGAGCCGAGAGGACATTTAACCAGGAACTGGCTTAATGGAAACACCGGAAGGGAGCCACAGATGAGAATACTCCATGACAGCGGCCCCGCTCAACAACGAGCGCGGACTGGTCCAAATCCACTCGAGTGATTTGCTGGGACCGCGGGCGTCCCGCCCGCAAATGAGCGCGAAGCGCGAAATTGATTCGCGAAGTATTTTCGAAAGCCTGCGCGCCTGCGGCGCGTTGCGGGCGGGACGCCCGCGGTCCCAGCAAATCACTTGACTAGTTTCACGGAAACTTTTAGCTCACTCTCCGGCATCATCGCTGCGGTGGTACAATTCGTTTCCAATAATTTCAAGGGTAGTCTCGGTCGCACAACATGAAATCAACTATGTCATCGCAATGATCCTCCAGCAGAACATCGCCCAATCCTTCCATTCCCCAATCGTACTCCTATTGCTGGCGGCGATCGCTTGTGGACTGCTCTATGTTCTCTGGCGGGAAGTGCGCAAGATTCCGGCAAAGCTATTCACCTTGATGGCCACGGCTTTCGTGGACATGTTGGGCCTGTTGATGATCATTCCGCTCCTCCCGTTCTACGTGAAGACGCTGGGCGGTTCCGGAGTGGACATGTTTGGGTTCCACCTTGGAATTGGGACCATCATGGGTTTCATCGTCGCCTCCTTCACGCTCGCGCAACTACTGAGCGCGCCGATGTGGGGACGGTTCTCCGATCGAGTCGGACGACGGCCAACGTTGCTAATCGCTCTCGGCGCATCGGCGATCGCGTATCTGATTTTCGGTTTCGCCCATTCGCTGCTCTTGTTGTTTCTCTCGCGCCTGGTACAGGGCGCCGGTGGCGGGACTGTTGGAGTTATACAGGCCTACGTGGCTGATTCAACCGATCCCAAGGATCGCGCTCGCGCTCTCGGATGGCTTTCCGCCACTACCAACCTTGGCGTGGCGCTCGGCCCGGTGCTTGGATCATTCGCGATCACTCTGGGCAAGTACGATCTGCTGCCGGGTTCCGCGACCTTGCAAATGGGACGCTCGGCGCCGGGAATCTTCGCAGCGGCGCTTTGTATCCTGAACATGATCTTTGCCGCGCGTTATCTGACTGAATCCCGCGTGGTAGACGAACCAGCAAAGGAGGGAGAGGAAAACCGAACTTCGTTTCAGGCTATCCTGCGGGTGATTTCACATTCGAGTGAACCGGCATCGCGTCTCATCTGGATTTATGCGATCGCCTTCGGCGCTTTCCAGGGAACTTTTTCGGTTCTCGCGCTCTTTTTGAACGTGCGTTTCCAGGTAACTGAACAAACCATCGGCTATTTTTTCATGTACGTCGGCTCTATCTCTGTCTTCACAAGGGTTCTGTTACTTGGACGCATGGTCGACTGGTTGGGTGAGGCAAATCTTTCGCGTCTTGGTCTGATTCTGCTGACCGCGGGCGTTGCCGGGATGCCGCTATCGCGTAATCTCTGGATGCTGGCAATTGCAGTGGCGCTGATCCCTTTGGGCACGGCCTTCACGTTTCCGTGCGTGACCGCACTTCTCTCGCGCGTGGTCAGCCAAAGAGAGCGCGGACTCTACATGGGAATGCAACAGACTTATGGGGGCGTCACACGAATCATCGCACCGCTGTTCCTGGGCTGGTCGTTTGATCATCTCGGCGTTTCGTCGCCTTACTATTTCTCTGCGGCGTTCATACTGGGAACGGTCTTCCTCGGTTTTGGCCTGGATAAGTATGCGAGGCCGAAAGTTTCAGCAGTGGCTGAAACGCCCGTTGCAGCTGGTGAACAGGAAGCCTGAACTACTCAAGCTCTTCCCTGGGACCGCGGGCGTCCCGCCCGCCCGCGTACCATAAATTCAACTCCTGATGCTTGAGCTCATCGTGCGCGGGCGGGCGGGACGCCCGCGGTCCCAGGGAAGAGCTTGAGAGGGAATGCGATCGGCAAGTGCGAAATCGTTCCTGAATCGGCTAAACTTGCCAGCGTCTTCAACAATAGTAAACTCTCCCCTGCAATCACGATCTCCCGAATCCGGTTATGGAGGGCACTCTACACTTGCGCCTGCTGCAATCTTTCGCACTCATCTCGACGTTGATTTTCATATCGGCTTTCGTCCTGCCAGATCCGCTGCGCTCAGCCGCAAAGCAACAACCGCTTCAGACTGGCAGGGCCCAGCCGTCCGCTTCTCCTTCTCCATCTCCTTCTCCGCTAACGCCCGTGCCGTTGCCGCCACCGACCGTAAAGATTGATGACTATCGCACGCCCGCCGGGCGGATCATCGGAGCGGCATTAACTAGTGACCGGGCCTATACGCGGCTCGCGTACTTAACCGATCGCATCGGCAATCGTCTCAGCGGCTCGAAAAATCTAGAACGCGCGATTCAGTGGGCCCTTGCCGAAATGAAGAGCGATGGCCTGGATAACGTACGCGGCGAAAAAGTGATGGTGCCACACTGGGTGCGCGGCGAAGAGAGCCTCGAGATGATCAGTCCCGAGCCGCGCAAGTTGTCGCTGCTGGGTTTGGGCAATAGCGTCAGCACGCCGCCCGAAGGGATCGCTGCGGAAGCAATCGTGGTGCGGAGTTTCGACGAACTCGAAGCACTTGGCGAGCGCGTGCGCGGAAAGATCGTCGTCTACAACGCGCCGTTTGTTAGCTATGGTGAAACGGTTAAGTATCGCGGCTCGGGCGCTTCACGCGCGGCGCGTTATGGCGCGGTTGCCGCATTGGTGCGCTCGATCACGCCGTTGAGTCTGCAGACGCCACACACCGGCGCGATGACTTACGACGAGAAGCAACCTAAGATTCCCACCGCTGCGATCACGATCGAGGGTGCGGAGTTGTTGCAGCGAATGAATGACCGCGGCGAGCGTCCAACGCTGCGGCTCAAGATGGAAGCCAAATTTCTACCCGATGCCGAGTCAGCCAACGTCGTAGCCGAACTCAAAGGTTTGGAGAAACCGGGCGAGGTCGTTCTGCTTGGCGGACACTTCGATTCGTGGGACGTGGGCCAGGGCGCGCAGGATGATGGCGGTGGCGTCATCATCGCGTGGGAGGCAGTGCGACTGCTGAAAGAATTGGGGTTGAGACCGCGCCGCACAATTCGAGCGGTGCTCTACACTAACGAAGAAAACGGAGCGCGTGGCGGTGACGCTTATCGCGACGCCCACCGCGCCGAAATTGCCAAACATATTCTGGTTATTGAGTCTGATTCCGGCTGCTATCGACCCGAAGGTTTCGGTCTCGCTACGACTGCTCCTCCGCAAGCCCGCGCTAACTTCATCGAGATCGCCAAACTCCTGGCGGGCATCCGCGCGGATCGCATCGCAGCCAACGGAGGCGGCACAGACATTAACCCGATGATGAAGGAGGGTGTCGTCGGCGCGAGTCTCAATGTGGATGGCACGAAGTACTTTGAAATTCACCACACGCAGGCCGACACTCTGGACAAAGTCAATCCGCAGGAACTCTCGCTGTGCGTCGCCGCCATGGCCGTTATGGCTTATACGGTCGCGGATATGCCCCAGGGATTGAGTGAATCAACGCCCAATCGATAGGGGTGCGAAGCCTTCCACGGTAAATCCGACTTGGGTAGTGCGCTCGGATGCTCGAGCTAAAACGATTGGTTCGTCCACTCAAGCGATTTGCTGGGACCGCGGGCGCCCTCGCCCGCAACGCGCCGCAGGCGCGCAAGTTTTGAACTGCTAATCAACTTTTCGCGCTTCGCGCTCATTGCGGGCGGGGGCGCCCGCGGTCCCAGCAAATCACTTGACCGGTATTGCCACTGCCAAATAACTGCATTTTGACTTTTGAGGCAAAGCCGGTGTGATCTTAATTTACCGAAACGGCAATCAATGATACCTTGACCTCCCAATTGGCAGTACGGGTCGGTAAACTTCGCGGCTTCAAGCCGTCGCCCCGTGGGATAAGACAGCTATTAGATCTCCGCTCTTGTTTTTCAATCTAGCCGGTGATTTAGCATGCGGGAAGCCGCCCGCATGCTCTCTGAACGCATGAATAGGGACAGACGACTTCCCATCGATCGCTCGATATCGCGGTTAGGCGCGCGGTCAACCGTTGTCACCCTGCTAGTGATTATCGTTGCGAGCGTGTGGAGTGGTTGTAAACGGGAGACACCTGCCGGTCGCGATATTGCAGCCATGCGCCAGGAACGCGGCAGACAAGTCGTCGCGGAATACCTCAAGCGCGACGCAGCGCCTTATCGCAAGAACCGCGTGCGCATGACTATCACTTCGACCACTGAGCCGTTGAAAGTTTACGAGCTCGAGATCTGGCGCAAGCAGACTGAAGCCGAAACGCTTACCCAAACGCACGTCGTTCAGCCTGCCGACGAAAGCGATCTGGCTGCCTTAAGCGTCGAGCGCAAGGGAGAGCCAACGATCAACGTGACCTACGCTTCCTCCATGGATCAGTTTCGTGAAACGGGTACGAACAAGATGTTCTTCGGAGGCTTGACGGCGCAGGAACTCCTCGGCGAGTGGGAAAAGTATGATTACAGTCTGGTGGAGGAGAAGGAGCTCGGCGGCGTCAAAGTTTACGAAGTCGAAGGAACCCTCAAGCCGGGGATGGAGTCGGTTATCGCGCGGACCCGCACGCTCTTTCGGGCAGACACGTATCTCCCGGCCGAAATGCACTTGTTCGATTCAGACGGCAAGGAAGTGCGGACGTTCCAGGTAAAGACATATCGCAACGTTGGAGGGCGAGATGTCATTTGGCTCACTGAGATCGAGAACCATCTACGCCCAACGAAGATTACAATTGAAACGCTGAGGCTCGACTTCCCTGAAAAGGCCGATGATGCAATCTTCACTCGCGATCGCTTGAAACAATTATCGCGCAAGTGAGTTTCAGATTTCAGATCTCAGAAAAGAAAGCCAAATGAGAAAGTCAAATGACTGAACCAGACAGCGTGGTGCGACTGGAAAAAGTCTCCAAGGCCTACACCGACGGCCAAACATTTTACGCACTGAACGAAATCGATCTCGTGGTCAATCGTGGCGAGCGCGTGGCGATCATGGGACCTTCGGGATCCGGCAAGTCAACAATGCTTAATCTCATTTGCGGCCTCGACATTCCTACTTCCGGCCGTGTCTGGGTCGGTGGCACTGAGTTGTCACAACTAACCGACGACGAACGCACGCGGCTACGGCGGGAAAAAATCGGAATGATCTTTCAGTCGTTCAACCTGCTCCCGACACTTTCTGCTGTCGAGAACGTCTCGCTGCCATTACGTCTACGCGACCGCTCACGTCGCGACGCAGAAAAGCGGGCACAGGCGCTGCTTGAACGCGTGGGCCTGCACCGGCAAGCGACGCATCGGCCCGATCAGATGTCCGGCGGAGAATGCCAGCGCGTAGCCATCGCTCGAGCGTTGATTTTTGATCCGCCGTTGCTGCTGGCAGACGAACCCACTGGCAATCTCGACTCTGCCAGCGGAGAGGAGATTCTGAAGCTGCTCGAAGAACTGCATCGCGAATTGAACTCCACCATCCTCCTGGTTACTCACGATGAACACACTGCGGCCACCTGTGAACGCATGTTGATTTTGCGCGACGGCCGCGTGGCGGAAGACCATGCCTCGACTGTTAACAAGGATCTGACGGAGGCTGTGTGATGTGGGGCGCGCTGACTCTGGTCACAATCCGGCAGTGGGGCTTACATAAGCTGCGGTTCGCGCTGACGTTGTCAGGCATCGCCCTCGGTGTCGCCGTCTTCTTTGCCGTGCGCACGGCCAACACCACACTGGTCGGCTCATTAGCCACGACAGTTGAAAAACTGGCGGGGCAGGCAACGCT
>Ga0070697_100000466_pt1 | contig 30951 bp, 22 predicted proteins | sample KBSK1501metaG_FD_65475 | JGI IMG/M metagenome (GOLD analysis project Ga0070697, IMG submission 65475) | Corn, switchgrass and miscanthus rhizosphere microbial communities from Kellogg Biological Station, Michigan, USA - KBS K1-50-1 metaG | ecosystem: Host-associated > Plants > Roots >...
CATCATTCGTTACGATGGCATCGAGGGGACAGCGATCATCGACAGTTCACCCGGCAATCTTAACGGAGAAATACCCACGCCTTTCCGCCTCCAGTCTTCACTCGAAAACATCCAGGAGTTCCGCGTCGACTCAAACAACTATCCTGCTGAGTATGGCACCGGTACCGGCGGTCAGATCAACGTGCTAACCAAGTCGGGCAGTAATCGCTTTCATGGATCGGTCTTTGAGTACTTCAGAAACGACAAGCTCGATGCGCCGAACTTCTTTGACAACATCATCGGACAAAAGAGCAAGTTGCGACTCAATCAGTTTGGCGGCTCCGTAGGCGGTCCGATCAAGCGGGACAAGGCGTTTTTCTTTTTCTCATATGAAGGATACCGACTTCGCGCTGGTGTCAACTCGATCGAGGCAGTTCCGGGGTTAGCTTCACGCATATGTGCTCCGCCGCTCGGCGCCGGAACCATCGCTTGTAATGCGACAACCGCAGCCCTTATTCCCGCATTTCGTTCTACGAGCGCGGTGACTTTGCGAAGCGGGCCGGATTTGTTCGACACGGTCCAACTACAAGCCAGTAACGTTGTGGATGAGAACACGGCCGCCCTGCGCGTCGACTATAGATTCAACCAGAAGCACTCCGCCTATTTTCGCTTCTTCCGTGATCAAGGCTCGAACCTTCAGCCGGATGGTGTGACGGGCCGGCAAATCTCGATTCGTCAAGTGCCGCAAAATGGCATCCTCGCAGTGCAGTCAATTTTGACGCCTACTCTGCTCAACGAATTTAAGCTTGGCTACAACAGCTCGTATTCACGCATTATCGGGGTCGCGCCAACTGTGAACGGCATCGACCTGTCGAACCTTTCATTCAGCATCGCCGGCAGCGTGGCCGGTTTTTCGCTGCCGGGGCAGGGTTCGAATGCGGGCGTCGCCACACCTGGAGGTCTAATACGAGCCAACAGCGCACAAAACGGACGCGGTCAGCCCTATACGCCTTATTCGTTATCGTTCATTGATAGTCTGAACTGGACGCGTGGCAATCATAGCGTCAAGTTCGGCGGGGAAGTTCGCCAGATTCGTTTGTATACAGATCGCCAGGGCGGCATCACCTACACGTTTGCCAACATCAACAACTTCTTGGCGAACAATGTTCAGTCCGTGCAGTTTCTCGGCGACTTGTCTGCCCCTTCTCCGTTCTTCAATAATTCGACCGGGCAGGCTCACGCCAAACAGGAATACTACATCACCTATGCGCAGGACGAATGGAAGATCAAGCCCAGTCTGACCTTGAACTACGGCCTGCGTTACGAGTACTACACCCCACTGCGCGAGGCCGACAATCGGCAGATCCTGTTTGACATTATCACCGGTACGTTGCGCGATTCGAGTCAAGATCCTTTGCACTCGTCGAAGACCAACTTCGGACCGCGGGTGGGCCTCTCCTGGTCTCCGAATCCCGGAGGTACAGGCTTCTTCGGCGGCGGGAATACGGTGTTACGTGGAGGCTTCGGCATCTACTACGGTCCCGGCCAGACGGAAGACCAGATTCAGCCGATTGAGTCCAATCGCATTAGCTCCACGTTGAGTAATACAACGTTCCCGCAAGACCCACTCGTCATTGCGGCCGCGTTTCTCAGCAATCCAAATAACCGGCAGTATCAGCCACGAGCTTACGCGCCGGAATACACGATTCCTGAGAAGGTTTATCAATACAGCGTCTCACTCCAGCAAACCCTGCCCTACAAGATGGTCCTAACCGCGGCCTTTGTCGGCTCGGAAGGGCGCAACTTGTTCCTCCGCAGCGTCGCCAATCGCATTCTGCCCGGCCAGACATCGATTGTGGATGGCACAACTCTTCCTCTTGGCGTCGGCGTTATCAACCGAACAAACGCAGGCGGGCGGGTTATCGCAGTCAACACGGTCCGGGAGTTCTCTATCGTTTCCGGCACGTCGTCAGTGCAAAATCCTTTCGCTGAGATCGACGATAAGACGAGCGGCGGGCACGATAGCTATCGAGGGTTGCAAATGTCCCTTAGCCGGCGACTCAGCTCGGACCTGACTTTGAACTCGCAGTACACCTTCTCTCGCTCGTTCGGTAACACTTCCGGTTCGAACGAAGCGCGCACCGCCGCCAACAATGCGCGCGCTCTGAGCGAGTTTGACTATGACAACGGCTACAACAACTTTGATGTGCGCCACACTTTCAATTTGAGCGCCCTTTACGATCTGCCATTCGGTAAGGGTAAGAAGTATGACTTCGGTGGCGCCGGGAATGCCATTCTTGGCAACTGGGAGATCGGCGCCATTGTCAATGCACGTTCGGGAGTACCTCTCGAGATCGGTATTGTCCGTCCCGACGTTGTCATTCAATGCCAGAACGCGGCGGGTTGTATTGTACCCACTGGTGCAGGCGGAGCGACGACAACATTTGCTAGCGGCTTTGTCGCCCAACTGCCCGGCACGATCAATGCGGCGAATCCGCTGCCTCCGGGCTTTGTTGCGGTGGTCAACACACCCAGTGGCGGCGCTTCGCGAAATGTGAGACGGCCCGATTTGATAGCCGGCGTCAGTCCTTACTTGTCCAATGATCGACTCATTCTGAATCCGGCGGCGTTTGCTACTCCGGCGCCCGGAACATTCGGCAATGTACCAAGGAACTTTTTGCGCGGACCTAACTTCAGGCAGTTTGATATCGTCCTGAACAAGCGCATCAGGTTTTCAGAGTCGACGAATCTTGAATTCAGGACTGAGATCTTCAATATCTTCAATCACACCAATTTCGATATCCCGGGCTCGCGCTTGAATCTGGCGCTCCCGTCTGTCACTCAGGCTGCCGGAGTCTACACGGTGAGCACCAGCAACGTGGTTCAGCCGGGTCAGGCTTATACGCAAGCAGCGGCTGGCGGAACTTTTGGTCTGCTCCGACAAACAGTTGTTCGCGACGTGGGCCTGGGTACCAGCCGGCAGGTTCAGTTTGCACTACGACTGAATTTCTAAGGTGAGCATAGACTCGGAAAACGATATGGCAACAACAGAATTGTCGCTCATCGAAAGGGAAACACCGCAGGTAGCCGGAGACGTTTACGACGACGGCTATCTGCGGGTCGAGCACAAGAACTACTACGTCGCCTGCGGTGGCCAATCGCTAAAGTTGCCGCGAACGGAGTTCTTAATCCTCTCGCGCCTGGCGCGTTCACCGGAGAGAATCGTCACCGCTGAAGAGCTCTGGGAATACGCCTGGGGAAATGATAAACCCGTGAACATGGAGAGCCTTCACGTCTACATTTATCGGCTACGCAATAAACTGAACCCTCACCGACTGCAAATTGAGACCATGGTGAATGTCGGCTACCGGCTGATTATTGGCTGAAACGACCTCGCTCGAGTTCGGCCCTCAGCTAACGAACTAGTTGTGTTTGTGACCTCTGTGTTGCTCAGCAATTTTCAAGAGGCAATACATATCATTTTCCTCGCAGCCTTCAGCCTCAACCTGGATCGTGGTATGTGTGATCCCGAAGTCGTGTTCTAACTCTTCGGCCACTGCCCGCAATACATTTTGACCGCTTCTGACGCTTTGTTCCTCTACCGTGATATGGCAACTACAAGCGATGATGCCTGAACCTACAGTCCAGACGTGGAGGTCGTGTACTGCTTCGACCCCGGCAACACCGCTTATGGCTCGCTCCACTGCTTCCATATTCAGGCCCTTAGGTATGCCTTCCAGAAGGACGTTGACTGACTCTTTGAGTATGGACCATGAACTCCACAGAATTAGCAGTCCAATCAGGATCGAAACCAGAGGATCAGCGATTGAGGCCCCAGTCAGAGCAACGATCACGCCTGCTGCAACTACGCCTGCCGCCGAGATTGCATCACCCAGCATATGCAAGTAAGCGCTACGTACATTCAAATCTTTTCGCGCGGCGTTGCGAAGCCACAGGCTGATCAGCGTGTTCATTACGACTGCTACTAACGCCACGATGATCATTGGCGTGCTGTGGACCGGCTCTGGATGACGCAGCCTGAAAATAGCTTCCCAAAAAATCAGCAACGCAATGACAACTAACGAGACGGAGTTTACCAGGGCGGCGAGAATGCCGACCCGATGGTGACCAAACGTGCGTTTTGCGGTGGACGGCTTCTGGGCCATCCAGATGCCGTACCAGGAGAAGACGAGAGCCAAGGCATCGGAGAAGTTATGTCCGGCGTCTGACAACAACGCCAGGGAATGCGCAAGGTAGCCCGCGATTGTCTCGCCAATGACAAAAGCAGCGGTCACGATGATCGATAGGATTAGACGACGTCCGGTTGTGCCAACGCCGTGGCCATGTGCGTGTCCCATTCAAGCAATATGTTAACAGGTAGAATGCCGCTTCAATCAGCCGTGTGGGGAGAACGATCCGTAAGCCGTACTTTTCCGCTATAACCCCAGGGTAGAGGCCCGCCCGCCACAGTGTTAACATAAAATTCAGCCATAGTTCAGATAGACGTAACACTCGACCCCTAGATTCCCAGTTGAAAAATCCACAGTCAACTGGAGAAATATATGCCCTCTTTCTGGAAGTCTCCTCGAATAACGACCGTAATTCTGCTCACCTCGTTTGCCTTGCTTGCCCTTGCCTGTAGCGGCGGCGGGCCCAGTAGCAGTGGTGACGCAATGAAGCTTCAAGGCGCCGGTGCAACTTTTCCGAACCCGCTCTATCAAAAGTGGGTTAGCGAATACGGGAAACTTCATCCGAGCGTCCAGATAGACTATCAGTCGATCGGTTCAGGCGGCGGCATCAAGCAGATCCAGGAACAAACTGTAGACTTCGGTGCGTCGGACGCGCCGATGAAAGATGAGGAGTTGAAGGCAGCGCCGGGCGAGTTGTTGCACGTCCCGACGGTGCTGGGCGCGGTTGTGGTTACCTACAACGTTGCTTCGATTGCGCAACCGCTTCACTTCTCACCCGAAGTTGTCGCTGATATTTTCCTTGGCAAGATCAAAAAGTGGGACGACGCGAAGATCAAGCAGGACAATCCCGGTGCCAGTCTTCCGGCGGCGGATATCACTACAGTGCATCGTTCCGAAGCAAGCGGCACGACCTTCGTCTTCACCGATTACCTTTCGAAAGTAAGTCCGGAATGGAAAGCAAAGGTGGGCGCTGACAAGTCGCCCAAATGGCCGGGGGGCCAGGGTGGCAAAGGAAACGAGGGGGTCACGGGTCAAATCAAGAACCAGCCAAACACGATTGGGTATGTCGAGCTGGCGTATGCCGTGCAAAACAAAATGCCGTCGGCGTTAATCAAAAACGCGAGCGGCAAATTTGTAGAGGCCTCAATCGATGCGGTCACCGCGGCAGCAGCTTCGGCTTCGACGGAAACACCTGATGACCTGCGCGTGTCGATCACAAATTCGCCGGGAGAGAATGCGTACCCGATTTCAAGTTACACCTACATTCTTGCTTACAAGAATCAGAAGAACGCGGACAAGGGCAAAGCCTTAGTTGATTTTCTCTGGTGGGGAATTCACGATGGCGAAAAGTTTGCGAAGGAACTGCAATACGCGCCGCTGCCTGCGGAGATCGTAAAACGCGCGGAAGCAAAGATCAATTCGATCACCTCGGGTGGAAAGCCACTGCGGTAGAGCCACATTGAAGGTGTAACGAAACCAATGTAGGGGCACGGCATGCCGTGCCCCTACTGATCTCTCGCTTAACTGATATGGACGAAGCCATCGAACAACGTCCGCCTCGAAACAACGCCGTTAGCGCTTTGCAACGCGCGCTCTCGCCTACGGGGAACACGGGTGACGCGATATTCCGTCTGTTTTTGTTGGGCGCTGCAACGCTGGTGTTATTGATCGTAGGGACAATGATCTTAGCACTGGCTTATAAGTCGAGACTCTCAATTGGGCAGTTTGGGTTTCGGTTTTTATCCGGCACGAATTGGGATCCGGTCAGGAGTGAATTTGGAGCACTGGCTTTTGTTTACGGCACGGTCGTGTCGTCGCTAATAGCCCTTCTGATCGCTGTGCCGCTTTCCCTGGGCATTGCAATTTTCCTGGTAGAACAGGCGCCGCGACAACTCTCTCGGCCTCTGGCGTTCGTAGTGGAACTGTTAGCGGCGATTCCTTCGGTTGTTTACGGACTATGGGGAATTTTTGTGCTAGCTCCGTTTCTGCGCGTCCACGTTGAGCCGCCGCTGCAACGCTGGTTCGGTTGGCTGCCGTTGTTTACCGGATCGATTACCGGCATCGGCTTGCTGACCGGCGGCATTATTCTGGCGATCATGGTCACGCCAATCATCTCCGCAGTGGTGCGTGACGTGTTGACGGCAGTGCCGAGTTCACAGCGCGAAGCGGCGCTTGCGTTGGGCGCAACCAAATGGGAAACGACGCGGGTAGTTTTGGTAAACGGCGCGCCCGGAATCGCAGGAGCAGTAATACTGGGTTTGGGCCGCGCTATCGGCGAGACGATGGCCGTGACTATGGTTATCGGCAACCGGGCGCAGATCAGCGCTTCACTTTTTGAGCCCTCCTACACAATCGCGTCAGTCCTGGCCAATGAATTTACTGAAGCGACTCAGGATCTCTACCTAAGTTCACTGGTTGAACTGGGCCTGATTCTTTTCTTCGTAACCTTTGTTGTGAACGCCATCGCCAGAATCCTGGTGTGGAATGTGACGCGGAAGACGAGCGGTGTTGGCGGCGCTGCGTAAAGCAAACTGTTAGTTTGCTTAGCTGGATTGGACGCTCCGTTGCAGGACAAGCAAACGCTCAGCAAACTAACAGTTTGCTTTACAAGAAGATGAGACGAGTCGATCAAATACGCCGCACCACGAGTGCAACCATGACCTCGCTTACCGCGTTTTGTACCGTCGCGGCAATCGGCATTTTGCTGATTATTCTGGCCTACATTGCCATGCAGGGAATCGGCGCGCTCAGCCTGAATTTTTTAATGAACGATCCGCGTCCGGTTGGTGAGGGTGGCGGTATTCGCAATGCGATTCTGGGAACCGTGATGTTGCTTGTGCTTTCTTCGCTGATCGGCATGCCTTTTGGAATTGCTGTCGGTGTCTATCTTTCTGAATTTGGCACTGGACGCTTTGGCAGTGTGGTGAGGTTCCTGGTCGACACGTTGACCGGAATTCCTTCGATCGTCACCGGGGTATTCGTCTACACAATTGTGGTTGTACCGCTGAAACACTTCTCGGCGCTCGCCGGCGGATTGGCACTCGCCCTGATCATGATTCCAATTGTCGCCCGAACAACCGAAGAGATGATCAAGCTCGTGCCCCACAGCTTGCGCGAAGGAGCGCTGGCGTTGGGCGCGCCGCAATGGCGCGTGACGCTTGGAGTGGTCGTGCCGGCGGCTGCATCCGGAATCGCTACCGGAGCAATGTTGGCGATCGCGCGCATTTCAGGAGAAACGGCGCCGCTGTTGTTTACGGCTTTCGGCAGCCGCTTCTTTAGTTACTACCTTGACCAACCAATCGCGTCACTGACGGTGCAGATTTACAACTATGCAATTTCACCGTATGACGAATGGCACGCGCAGGCATGGGCGGCGACGCTGGTCCTGATGACTCTAATCCTGTCGATCAATATTGCCGTACGGTTTCTGACACGACGAAAGTTTTGAGGCTCGGGAACCTGAAATTGAAATCTGAAGATCTGAAATTTAAGGAATGTCGACAACTGCGCCAACAATAAGCACCCGAGTGAAAGTTCCTGAGCGCGACCCAGGCACGCCGGATCCATCGCGAACCGGAGATGCGGCAAAGATCGCCGTGCGCGACCTCGACTTTTACTATGGCAAGTCCCAGGCGCTTCACGGTGTGTCGCTGCAGATTCCCGAACGAATAGTGATGGCTTTCATCGGACCGTCCGGCTGTGGCAAGTCGACCTTTCTGCGCACGCTGAATCGCATGAACGACGTCATTGCCGGCACCCGCGTCGTGGGCGAAGTGCTGATGGACGGAGTCGATGTATATCAGCCGGGAACGGACGTGGTTGAACTGCGACGAAAAGTGGGGATGGTGTTTCAGAAATCGAACCCGTTTCCCAAGTCGATCTTCGATAATGTCGCGTACGGTCTGAGAATAAACCGCCTTACCGCGACCAAGGGTGAATTGGCAGAACGCGTCGAGCAAGCCCTGAAGGATGCCGCCCTTTGGAATGAGGTGAAGGACCGTCTCAAGACTTCTGCCTTGAGCCTCTCAGGCGGACAGCAGCAGCGCCTTTGCATCGCGCGAGCATTAGCCATTCGGCCTGAGGTAGTATTGATGGACGAACCGGCGTCGGCTTTGGATCCAGTTGCCACGCATAAGATCGAAGAGCTGATAGTTGAGTTGAAGAAGCAATACACCATCGTGATTGTGACGCATAACATGCAACAGGCAGCGCGCGTTTCCGACACAACAGCCTTCTTTCTGTTGGGCAAGTTGATTGAGGTGAACTCAACTGAAAAAATGTTTACTAATCCCAACGAGAAGCTGACGGAAGATTACATAACGGGAAGGTTTGGTTAATAAAACGGTCTTGGGTCTTTGGACTTTGGTCTTTGCAAAGCACAAAGCACAAAGCACAAAGACCAAAGTCGAAAGACCCAAGGCCTAAGACCAAGGGTTCAAAATAATGGAATACCACAGACATCTTGACGACGAACTCGACTCGCTGCGCGATCGCGTCCTGCTCCTGGGCGGCGAAGCCGAGACTGCGCTCGAACGGGCGATGAAGGCGCTGACAGAACGCGACAGCGAGCTCGCGCGTCAGGTCCTTGATCAGGACGATAAGATTGATCAATTGGAAGTTGAAGTCGATCGACAGTGCATCGACATTATTGCGTTACGGCAACCAGCAGCACGCGATCTTCGTTTTGTTATCTCCGTTGCCAAGATGGCGCCGGTGCTTGAGCGCATCGCCGATCACGCCGCCAACATTGCGCGGGTGGCGATCGATCTCAACAACGAGCCGGAGTTAAAGTCGGTCGTTGATCTGAGCCGCATGTCAGACCATGCGTTGCGGATGCTCCGAGCGGCGCTTGATGCTTTCACATCCGGTGATGCGACCGCGGCTCGCGAGGTGATTTTGAGCGACGCCGAGATCAATGAACTCTATAACCACGTTTTTCACCAGTTGATTGAGATGATGGTGACGGAGCCGTCCACTGCAACCCGAGACGCGCGTCTGCTTTTTGTGGCCAAGCATCTGGAGCGGATTGGCGATTACGTGACCGACATATGTGAGTTGACTGTTTACATGGCTGAGGCTGCTTTCATTAAGCACTTCAAATAGGGTTCTTGTCGCTCTTTGTGTGGGAGCGCTAAGCGAGGTTAAAAGGAGATTTTCCATTTGTCATTTGACATTTCTCATTTGTCATTGAAATCGCGTCGATCTTTGTTTTGATGACACGCACAATTTATAACTGATCGTTCCAAGCAAATGAAAAATGTCAAATGACAAATGGAAAATCTTCTTCCCGGCTTCGTGGGAAGGACTACAAAGCTAGTTGAATAAATGACACGCCCAATCCTAATCATCGAAGACGATCCGGACATCTCGGAGAGTTTGAAGTACAACTTCGAGCGCGAGGGATTGCCCGCCATCACGGCGTTGACTGGGGAGGCGGGATTGGCGGCCGCACTTAACGAACGGGAATCGCCCTCGTTGATAATTCTGGATCTGATGTTGCCGGGCATGAGCGGTACCGAATTGTGCCGCCGGCTGCGCCGGGAACCCGCGACTCGCCGCACGCCAATAATCATGTTGACGGCCAAGGCGTCTGAATCAGATCGCGTTACAGGGTTGGATCTTGGCGCCGACGATTACATCACCAAGCCGTTCTCGGTGAGAGAACTGCTGGCGCGTGTGCGCGCCGTCATGCGGCGAATGGATGAGACCAGTGGGAAGACCTACGAAGACGATCATCTACTAATCGATTTCGACGACATCCGCGTCATTTGCCACGGCCAGAAAGTGAAACTGACAAACAAAGAATTCAGCCTGCTTTCAGTACTGGCGAAGAGCGCCGATCGCGTCATCACACGCCAGCAACTGCTCGACAACGTCTGGGGTTACAGCTATTACGGCGACGCGCGCACGCTTGATGTTCATATCCGCCGCCTGCGACAGAAGCTGGGCGAATGCGGCGATTGTATTGAAACTGTCGTCGGCGTCGGCTACCGTTTCGTTGGTTGTCCCGGGGCAAGTGCCAGGGGCGCGTAAGAGAAAGTGAAAAGTGAAAAGTGAAAAGTGAAGAATGAAGAATCAGATTCCCGGATCTTGCTTTTCACCCTTCACTTTTCACTCTTCACTGTTGGTTCGTCATGTCTAAGCGCAATGCATTTCTGATCGCTGCTGTCGCAGTCTCACTGGCCGTTGTTCTCTTCCTGCCTTCGTTTAGCGCCCGAGCCGTTGTTGCAGTCGTCATGTTACTGGCTGCTGCCGGTTGGCTCATCAGAGCATTATCCAACAGAACTTCAACTGAACAGCTGCCAACGTCGGGTGCCAGCGAAGACCGAGGCGACGCCGAGGCGCCCGCAGATACGTTTGCACTGGGGAAGCTATTTGAAGCGACGATGAACGGCATGCGCGAAGGCTTGCTCGTGGTTGATAAAGACATGCGCGTCGTTGCTTCAAACACCGCGGCTCACCGCCTGTTCAATCTCTCACGTGGCAAGCTTGACGCCCAGCGTCTAACCGAACTCACTCGCAATCCGGCAATCTACAGCGCTTTTCTGGATGCGCTGAAAGGAACTGAACGGAGCGGTGTAAAAGTTGAAACACACGGGCCAGAGCGGCTGGTCTTCGACCTTCGCGTAGTCCCGCTGAAGAATTCGAATGGCAAACGCGCGGAAGGAAGTGCGCCAGGGAGCCAGGGTGCTCAGGGGGCTTTGGGGGTTTTCATTGACGTCACGCGCATTGAGCGACTCGAGCAGGTGCGCCAGGAATTTCTCTCCAATGTTTCGCATGAGCTGCGCACGCCCTTAACCGCGATGCTCGCGTTCATCGAAACGCTCGAAGCGGGAGCAATCGACGACAAAGAAGCCAGTCAGCGCTTCCTTGCGATCATTCGCAGAAACGCCAGTCGGATGCAGGACCTCATCGACGACACGCTCGAGCTAAGCGCGATTGAATCCGGCAACGTGCAGGTTAGGGCTGAGTCTGTCGAGCTGGCGCCCATCGTCGGCGACGTCATTGCATCATTAGCGACGAAAGCATCGGCGCAGGGCGTAGTTGTGAGTAGCACCGTCGCTCGCGACGCAATGGTTTACGCGGACGCGCGCCGGCTCGAACAAATGTTGACGAACCTGGTAGAAAACGCGATCAAGTTTAATCGCGAGAATGGCACAGTGACGATCAGCTATGAAGGCGACGCAGAAGCTGAGGCTAACGAACAGTCGCCGGCCGCCGGTCGCCGGTCAAGGATTAGGGTGCAAGATTCAGGCGAGGGTATTCCGGCGCAACATCTGGAACGACTGTTCGAAAGATTCTATCGAGCGGATCGCGCGCGTTCACGCGAGATGGGTGGCACTGGCCTGGGTCTGGCGATTGTGAAACACCTGGCCCGCGCGCACGGTGGCGAAGTCACGGTTACTTCTGAACTCGGCAAGGGTAGCATCTTCACGATCGAACTGCCCTGCGTGACGAAGAACAGCTAACTCACCCTGCTGATCTCGAAGCGGCAGCGCGGTGAACCACTCCGGTCACAGTGTTCCTGTACTGGCGCGCCGACAATCTCCGCTACCAGAGATTCGGCCAGCCGGCAAACCTCAGGGTGTTCTGAAACGCTGGCGGCGAGTGGACAACTCTCGCTGCTAATAACAACCTTGCCATCCTTTTTCTCGATGCGAGCAGCACCTCCCAGTGCTTCCAGAACCTTCAGAGCATTTTGCGCGCGAACTTCAACCCCACCTCGCTGCTTTACGGACTTCTCCGTTGCAAGCGAGCGGCCTACCTCGCGCAGGACATTTTCTAACACTTCAGGTGTCAACCGATCCTTCAGTACAGCTATGAATTGATTGAGCAGCGTGTCGTAAGCTTTTGGAAAGAGGTGCTCTGCTTCGGGCGTTAGCTCATAAGCGAAATGTGGCTTGCGAAAGCCGCGTTGGACACCGCTCTGCTTAACCAGTCCGTCGCGTTCGAGCGCCAGCAGGTGCGCCCGCACCGCGTTGTCTGTTAGTCCGAGATTCTCCATCAACTCGTTAACCGTAGCGGTTGTACCGCGCAGCAGTTTTACGATTCGCCCCCGCGTACTTTCAAAAAAACGTTCACCTAGCTTTGTCTTCTGCATTAGGCATCCTTCCCAGGCCGAAAGTATATCGTTTACCGAGGAAATCAGCAATAAATCAAATAAGTCAACTTAATACTTGACTTATTCAAGGAAAGGCGTATGGTTAGGCCAAACACGGCTCGCCCCCGATTGGGCGCAATGTAAATTCAATCAAATAAAGGAGGCGCAATGGCACAAGCAATTCTGGGAATTACTGAAACACGAGCGACTGAGACGGAGGTGAGTAGCCCAAGCTACGAGGCCTACCAAATTCTCCACCTGGGCTTTACGGTGGCGCCGATCGTCGCCGGACTCGACAAGTTTTTTCATCTCTTAGTGAATTGGGATCAATACCTGCCCGCATTCGTTAACAACCTGACTGGAGGTCATGGACATGCATTGATGCTCGTCGCAGGCGTCATCGAAATCGTCGCCGGCCTCGGTGTCTGGTTCAAGCCAAAGATTTTCGCTTACGTCGTGTCGGCGTGGCTGCTGCTGATCATCGTTAATCTGCTCCTGGTTCCTGGTTATTTCGATGTCGCTCTGCGCGACTTCGGCCTGGCGCTTGGCGCTCTGGCTCTCGGACGCTTGAGTCAGGAGTTCTCTACCTAAAGGGCCTCTAGAAAAAAGGAAGCCGACCGGCGACGTCTTTAAGCCCTTGTTTCCAGGTGGGCCATTACAGGAGCTGAAGTATGAACAACACACCCCACAACGATTCGAGTTCACTTAAGAACGATGCTGTATCAATGAGCCGGTCGCTTCAATCCGGCAAGGAGAGAGTGCTGGTCAAGATCATCATGATGCTCCTGGTCGTCACCTTCACGCTTCTCTGTTCTCTTGGTGGTGGACAGGCACAAGGTCCCAACAATCGTTACGAGGAGAACAGTGAGCGAGATCGAGAACAGACTGGCATCGACCGACAGATTGGCGAGCACGCGGGACGGATGGTCGAAGAAGGCCGGCTAATCTTTCGCAACGATACTTTTGGCGATGAAGCTTTTTGGGGCGATACGCTAAAGCTTCATCGCGCGATTGAGGGCGCGAAGTTTGGCGGCGTAGGGCCTGGAGTAAGTCCAAAGACAGCACTCGCGGTTGGCTTAAAAGTTGACATGGATACTCTGCCCCAACCCCTCGTGCAACAAATCAAACAAGGTAAGGTTAATTTAGATGACCCGGCTATCACGCTGGCTTTAGTCAAACTCAATGCAGTCCTCGGCGTCCAGGGACAGTTCAACCAGGATGGCAGTCTGAAGTCAATCGGGATAACCTGCGCCCTCTGCCATTCCACGGTTGACAATGCATTTGCACCAGGAATTGGTCACCGTCTTGATGGGTGGGCTAATCGCGATCTGAACGTCGGCGCGATTGTCTCGCTCGCTCCGGATTTGAGCGTCGTCAAGAACTTACTGGGCGTTGACGACGCAACTCTAAAGCAGGTGTTGGCGAGTTGGGGACCGGGCCGATTTGATGCCGAACTTTTCCTTGATGGCAAAGCTTTTCGGCCTGACGGAAAAACAGCAGCAACCTTGATTCCACCCGCGTTCGGTCTTGCCGGGGTAAACCTGCACACTTATACCGGTTGGGGTGGCGTCAGCCACTGGAATGCCTTCGTGGCTAACCTCGAAATGCATGGCAAAGGAACTTTCTACGATCCGCGGCTCGATGACGCTGGCAAATTTCCAGTCGCAGCCAGAAACGGGTTTGGCAACGTGCGCAATGACCCCGATCTAATTTCCGCGAAACTCCCCGCGCTTCAGTTTTACCAGCTTGCTATTCCGGCGCCGAAACCGCCGACGGGAAGTTTCGAACCGGCGGCGGCCGCGCGTGGTGAAGCTTTATTTAGAGGCAAGGCCAGCTGCGCTCAGTGTCATGTGCCACCGACCTTTACGGAACCGGGTTGGAACATGCATACGCCTGCCGACATCGGCATTGACGATTTTCAGGCAAAGCGCTCACCTGACGAACGCTATCGCACCGCGCCACTAAAAGGCCTTTGGAGTCATCAGAGCGGCGGCTTCTATCACGATGGGCGCTTTGCGACTTTGATGGAGGTTGTCAACCACTACAATAACTTCAAGCGCCTAAATCTGAGCGAGACCGAAAAAAGAGACTTGGTTGAATTCTTAAAATCTCTTTAGAGCTTGTTCGCACATTATTCGGGGTACTGAAGGTAGGATTCGCCGGTTACTTTTTCTCTTCGTCGAGCTGACGAAGCGCATCGAGGATGAGATTGGTGTTACTCGCCGCCTGAATACGCGCGGGAAATCCTTCGTCAGACTTTTGAAACTCAAAACCTCCCGTGGTTATTTCAACCACCTGGCGAAAGCCCAGTTCACCACTAGCACCCGCGGCTTCGGCGTCCACAATTCTTCCTTCGTTGAAATAGACGCTGCCTGTCTGAGTGTCGTTGGTTAACAGGAGGGTGCCGGTTAGCCTTGCGTTTTCGATTACCTGGACAGCATCAAAGACGCTGATCGCGGTGAGGTCGCCGGCCAGGGTGACCAGCGGGCCCCCCGAGACCGGTGCCGCTGCTGGATCAGGGCGCAAATCCGGACGACGAGCACGCCGAATCGCTTCCAAACCGCCCGCGATATTGATCCGAGGGTCGAGTTTTTTAGCTTCCAACAGTCGATCGTAGGCGTCGTCAAACTCTTCACGCTCGACATAGATCTTAGCCAGCGCCACACACTGTCGCGCCGCTTCTTCAGTCTGTTTTTGCCCAATACAGATTTCGCGCATTCGTTCGCGTAACGGGATCGAGCGCGGATTCCCTTCGAGCGCGGTAAGCAATCGCTTGATAGCCCGGTCGGGCGCCTGGTATTTGAGAAAGAGTTCAACATCGAGCAGCGCGGTGTCGACCTCGCTAACGGGCTCAGAAGGTGACGATGGGCTGGGCATGATTCGCGAGGAAATCTACCACAGAGAGCAGGTCAGAGCCGAGGCAGGAGGCAGGAGCAGGCCGCAGCGGCAGGTGGCAGGAGCAGGAGGCAGGTGCAGGATTGGGCGGGTCTGCTCCTGCCGCCTGCTCCTGCCTCCTGGTTCTCCGACTAGAAGTCGAAACGAATGCCGAGCCGAACCTGTCGCGGGCGCAAGGTGCGCGTGGTGACGAGAAAAGAATCGAGGAACGCCCGACGTTGCTCCGGCGTCGCAGTTGGCGCGAAGGAGTTAAAGTTTATAAATTCGCTGCCGAAGCTGTAGACAGTTTTGTTGAGCACGTTGTCGAACTCAACTACGGGACGCAGCCGCACCTGTTCGCCCAGGCGAAACTCGCGCGTAATATTCAAGTCGAAGAAAAACTGACCGGGACCGTGTCCGGCATTGCGCGGCAGGGTTCCGGTTTGGCCGATAGTTGGCAGCGAAAAGAAATTCAGAATTGCAGGGTCGAGCTCGTCGCCCGGTCCACGCCAATGCAGCAGCCTTGTATCGCCCGTGAAGCTTGGCCGATCGTTGCCGACGTCATCGAGGTTGCGGTCAGCGCCACCGATAGAAATGTTGAATGGCGCTCCCGAGCTGAGCCGCACGACAGGCGCCAAGCGCAGCTTGCCGAGATAACGCGGCATATCAAACGTCCCGGAAAAAACGAAGCGGTGCCTCCGGTCGAGCAGGCTGCGTGCGCGTTCAGCGAAAAAGTCGCCGGCGACCAGTGCGTCGGAGGTGTTCACAATGCCATCGTCAGTCAAATGCGAAAATGTGTAGGCAGCACGAAAGGAGAAAGCGAAGTTCGTTGTTCGTTTGAGCCGCTTACGAAGCTCGAACGTCAGGCCGTGGTAGAAACTGTTGCCGGCTGAAATAAGCTGTTGGATGTCCGCGCGAGTTGGATCAGGCCGAAAAGGATTCAGCGCAGCCTGGGCCACCTCGACCGCAGTCGACGAGGTAAAACTGTTCAGGTTGATGACGGAAATCAGCACGCCAAGCTCAGCGATGCGGTTGACAGCATTCGGATTGGCAGAATCAAGTGGACTAAATACAAATCTGACCAGATCGCCGGCGGTGGAAACGTTGTAAAGCGGCCGAATGCCAAACGGACTGCTGCGAAAGTTGACGAAATCGTGTGAGCCAAGATACTCGGAAAAGTTTTTGAAACCTGGCGGCAGTATTGGCGCGTTGGCGTTGAATTCACGCCATAGATGAAGTCCGCGATTAAACGTGTAGTTCGTTTCGAAAACAAAACCTTGCCCGAGATCTCTTTCGAATCCAACGTTAGCCTGATAGCTCTCGGGGATGCGCAGGGCGGGATCAAGCCGGCGGGAAAAACGCGCGTTAAGCACGCCAAGGTCCTGGACTAGCGGTGAATCAACAGCCAGCGCTTCTGGGAAACTCAGATTTGCGGCGATGAAGGCGCGGCGAAAGTCGGCGCTACCGAGTTGCCCGGTCGAAGGATCGATCAGATTGTTGGTGTCGACAAACCGCTGCTGCCCGCCGAGCGTGAAGTCGTCGATGGTGCGAAGCAGGGCACGGTTATAAAAAGCTCCGGCGCCAATTCTGACTACAGTCTTGCCATCCTTGAAAGGATCGTAAGCTGCTGAAATGCGTGGCCCCCAATTATTGCGGTCCCTGATGATGGTCTCGTTCTCATAACGCAGTCCATAACTCAAGACCAGATTAGGGAGCAGACGCCATTCGTCCTGGATAAAGAAGCCCATGTAGGTGTTGTGCTGCGTCGACTCCGCCTGAAAATTTTGCCGAAAGCGACTCGGTGCATTGGCGATAAAATCGAGGGCATTGGAAAAACTGTAAGTGCCGGAGATATCGGAAAGATCGATGAAGGTCGAGCTGATGTACTGCACGTCGCCCCCGAATTTTAGCGAGTGGGCGCCTTGAACCCAGGAAAGAATTTCCTGGCCTTGCACGCGAGACTCGCGACGATCGGTGGCGCCCGAAGTTGACGAGCCGGCGACCAGCGTGCCGGACCGCTGTTCAGGATCAGTTGCCGGCAATGGGTCGTCGAGCGTGATCAGCACCACCGGTCTTCGGCCGCCGCTGGCTGTTACACCCGGCGCCAGGCGGGAAAACTGAAATCGCATTTGATTTACGAGCGTAACCGAAATTACGTAGTTGTCGGTGTAGGAAACGGCGTCTGTGCTTCGTGTTTTGCCCAGCAGCGCTTCTGCCAGACGATTCCCGCCGACAAACTGCCGCAGGTTGTTCTGCCGCCCCAACTGGTAAAGCACGGAGCTATTGTGAAGATCGGAGAAGATGTGGTCGATGCGCGTCGTCAGGGTGTGGTTCTTTACGGGAGTTGATACATGGGAAATGTATGGCGCGATACCGGCATCGATGCGAAGCTGTCCTATCACCGCCGGGTCTGTCACGGTCGGACCGGCAATCGGGAAGCGCGGATTTTGCTGGATTGGCACCAGCGTGTCTATCGTCGCCGAGTCAAGAATGGTGTTGTATTCGTAGGCGGTGAAGAAAAATGTTTTCTTGCGGCCGTCATCGAGCGGTAATCTCACCGGTCCGCTAAACGTAAACCCCGGATTGTGTTCCGTAAACGGCAGGCGCGATAACCCCTTCGCCTTGTTGTTGGAAGTGTTGGCGTTGAGATAGTCATCGCGGAAAAAGTAGAAGGCCCGCCCGCTGTACTTGTTGGAGCCGCCGCGCGTGCGGATGTTGATACGCCCACCAGAAGCGCGGCCATACTCGGCGGAAAACTGATTGTTGATAATCTGAACTTCCTCAACTGCTTCAAGTGAAGGTTGAAAACGTTCGCGCGCAGCGCGGTCGTCGTTGTTGTCGAGGCCATCGATGGTGAGGTTGTTTGAGTAGGCGGGGCCACCAGCGAGCGAGAATGTTCCAGACTCTTCCGGAGTGTTGGCCGCGGAAGTGTTGCGGTCCTCGGCCAGCTCACGCGTTGAGAGCGCTTCTTCTGATACGCCGGGCAAAGTAAAAATCAGATCCAGGGGCGAGCGCGAGTTGATCGGCAGCGATTCGACCTCCGCCGAAGTGACCGTACCGCCAACCACTGTCCGAGTGGTGTCCACGGCGGGAGTATCATCCGCAGTTACGGTGATTGGATCGACCGTTACGCCTTCCGGCACAAGCGTGAGTTCGAGTTGCACGTTCTTGCCCGCAATGAATATCAGCTGCGTTTTCTCCTGCGACCCAAAGCCGGGAAATGAAGCACGCAGGTTGTAGACTCCCGGCTCGAGCTGAATAATGCGGTAACTTCCCGCGTCATCTGTTACGGCGGTACGCGTTGCCCCGGTCGTCGCGAGGACAACCTCGATCACCGCTCCGGCAATGACGGAGCCATTCTGATCCAGCACACGACCAGTGAGAGTGACGTTATCCAGATCCTGCGAAGCTGGAGGTTTGGTGGTAGCCAGACTAATAGCCGCGAGATTGATAGCCGCGAAAAGCGATGCCACCTGAAGCATCTCGGCGATGAAACGGGCCGAAGCAAGCCTTCTCATTTTGTAGTTTTCCAACGGAGCGCCCTTAAGGTCAGAATTCAAGACCCCTTCGGACGCTAATTAGCGGTTTAACTTCGGTAAGCGGTGAATCGTGTTTCGGGAAAGGCACAGGGTGACGCGAAATCTAGCATGCGTCTGTTGACCTCAACAAGGTTGGTACAACGTAAGGCGAGCTTAAGTTCTTAACAGGAATTTTGCGAGCGACACTGATGCAGCTTAGGCGCGGGACCCGCGACGGCGGAGAGCAGCAGCGCGCGTTAAGGGAACGAGCGCATCAGTAGTGCCCTCGGCTGGAGGTTCGACAAAATTAGTTAGTTCGTCGGCGTGAGACTGCAGGTAATGGAAGAAGCGTTCAAACTCCTGCTGCATCGCATCCATCTTCTCGCGCATGTTGAGAATGATCTCGACGCCGGCAAGGTTTACGCCAAGATCTCGCGTCAGCGAGAGAATCAATTCCAAACGTGCGAGATCGGGATCGGTATAGAGACGCGTGTTGCCTTCAGACCGCGATGGCTTGAGTAGTCCTTCGCGTTCATACATGCGCAGCGTCTGCGGATGCAAGCTGTATTGCTCCGCCACCGCGCTGATCGTGTATGTCTTTAGTTTGCGTTTCATCGGTAAAAGCAGTGAAGAGTCAAAAGCGAAGAGTGAAAAGCAACAACCAACTCTTCACCTTTCACTCTTTACTTTTCACTATTCCAGTCCCATTTCCACTCGCGGGTTCTCGTCGTTCAGCTTCGAATACTGCCGCAACAATTCTTTTGTCTCCTCCGAAATCACTTTCGGAAGGGTCACTTGCACCTCAACAAACTGATCGCCATGCGCGCCGGGCTTGCGCAAGGATGGCGCGCCGCGCTCGCGCAGGCGAAATTTTTGCCCCGATTGCGTGCCCGGAGGTATGCGCAATTGCGCCTTGCCTTCCACGGTCGGCACTTCGATCTTCGCTCCTAGCGCTCCTTCCGGAACGGTTATCGGAACAGTGACGTAGATATTATCGCCCTTGCGCGTGAAGTATTTGTGCGTGCCGACGTTGGTAATGATATGCAGGTCGCCGGGCGGTGCGCCGAGGCGTCCGCCTTCACCCTTGCCCGGAATGCGCACTCGCGAACCCGTTTCCACACCGGCTGGGATGCGCACTTTTACTGTTTCGGTTTTTGGTACCGTGCCTTTGCCTTTGCACAAAGAGCAGGGCGATCGCCTGCGACCGGTGCCACCGCAGTCGGGACACTCCTGCGCAAAGCGCAAGCGGCCGCCGGCGCGCTGGACTTGCCCCGAGCCCTTGCAAGTCTGGCAGACCATCACTGGCCCACCGATGTCTCCGGCGCCGTTGCAACGTGAACATTGCTCGGAACGATTCACCGTCAGGTTGGTGGTTATTCCTTTGATCGCTTCTTCAAACGAAAGCGTGAGCGGCATTTCTATGTCGGCGCCACGCTTGGGTTGTGCTCGGGGTGGTTCCGGTTCTTTCGCGGAGCCGCCGCCGAAAAGATCCGCAAAGATGTCGCGAAAACTCGAACCACTGCCCGCGCCCCCGCCGGGAGTGGTTGTGGTACTCCAGTCAAACCCGCTGAAATCAAAGCCTGGGGATGTGCGCCCCGCGCCTGCGCCTGGCGTGGCGCCGCGAGCGGCGGCGTCTGCGAGGTTGTCGGAATACTGCCCAAACTGATCGTAAACCTTGCGCTTCTTCGGATCGGAAAGCACATCGTGCGCTTCAGTGGTTAACTTAAAACGATCTTCCGATGCTTTGTCCCCCGGATTAACGTCGGGGTGATATTTGCGCGCGAGCCGGCGATAAGCCTTCTTGATCTCCTCAGGCTTAGCGTTTCGCTTGATACCCAGCACTTCGTAGTAGTCTTGTTTGGCCATTTTAAAGCAGTGAATAGTAAATAGTGACAAGTGAAAAGCGCATACTTGTCACCTGTCACTCGATTTTTCGAACAAAGCAAGACAGGTGAAAGCGAAAACTTTTCACCTGTCACTTTTCACCGTTTACTTGTTTTCGTCTACGTCGACGTATTCAGCGTCGATCACATTGTCTTCGCCCGAGGCCCCCGCTCCGGAAGCACCCGCTGCCGAAGCCTGATCATCCTCCGCGGGCGTTTCTGTTCCCGTAGCCGCGGTTTGTTGATAAAGCGCTTCAGCCATCTTATGCGAAGCAGCTTGCAGCGCGTTGTAGGCGGAATTCAGCTTATCAACGTCACCTTCAGCCAGCGCCTTTTTGGCTTCCGCAATCGCAGTCTCAACATCGCCGGCGGTGGCGCCAACCTTCTCGCGATTCTCGTTGAGCGTTTTCTCCATTTGATAGACGAGACTATCAAGCTTATTGCGCGCTTCGATTTCCTCGCGCTTCTTGACGTCGTCTGCCGCATGCGACTCGGCATCGCGCATCATCTTGTCTATCTCGTCTTTTGAGAGACCAGATGACGAGGTGATGGTTATCTTCTGCTCGCGACCAGTGCCCATGTCCTTGGCCGAAACGTTCACGATGCCGTTGGCGTCGATATCGAACGCCACCTCTACCTGCGGCATGCCGCGAGGTGCCGGCGGAATGCCGATCAGGTGAAACTTACCAAGCGTGCGGTTGTCGCTCGCCATTTGACGCTCGCCCTGAAGCACGTGAACTTCAACGGACGTTTGATTGTCCGAAGCAGTCGAGAATATTTCCGACTTGCGCGTTGGGATAGTGGTGTTGCGTTCGATGAGCTTGGTGAAAACGCCACCGAGCGTCTCGATTCCCAGGCTCAGCGGGGTAACGTCAAGCAACAGAATGTCTGTCTTTTCGCCTGAAAGTACGCCTGCCTGAACGGCGGCGCCGATTGCCACCACTTCGTCAGGATTAACGCTCTTGTTTGGTTCCTTGCCGCCAAACAGGTCCTTCACAATCTGCTGGACTTTGGGAATACGCGTCGAGCCGCCGACCAAAACGACTTCGTCGATCTTGCTGGCTTGAACCCCGGCATCTTTGATTGCCTGTTCCACCGGCGATTTCAAACGTCCGAGGATTGGCTCGGCTAACTGCTCAAACCGCGCGCGCGTTAGCTTCATTGCCAGGTGTTTCGGACCAGACTGATCCGCCGTGACGAAGGGCAAATTGATTTCGGTCTCCATCGTGCTGGAGAGTTCGATCTTTGCTTTCTCCGACGCTTCCTTCAAGCGTTGCAGGGCCATCTTGTCGTTTGAAAGGTCGATGCCCTGATCCTTCTTGAATTCTTCAATGATCCATTCGGTCAGACGCTCGTCAATGTCATCGCCGCCCAGGTGCGTGTCGCCGTTGGTCGACTTAACTTCCACAACGCCTTCGCCCACCTCGAGGATCGAGATGTCAAACGTGCCGCCGCCGAAGTCGAAGACCGCAATCGTCTCGTCCTTCTTCTTGTCGAGTCCGTAAGCCAGCGCCGCGGCAGTGGGCTCGTTGACGATGCGCATCACTTCCAGGCCAGCAATCTTGCCGGCATCTTTGGTTGCCTGGCGTTGCGCGTCGTTGAAGTAAGCCGGAACGGTAATCACCGCCTTGTCTACCTTTTGTCCCAGGTAGTCTTCGGCCGACTGTTTCATCTTCTGAAGGATGATGGCCGAAATCTCGGGCGGACTCCATTCCTTGCCACCGGCTTCGATACGGACGTCGCCGGAGCCGGCAGCCTTCACCTTGTAAGGTACCTGCTTAATCTCTTCGGTCACTTCGTCAAAGCGCCTGCCCATAAATCTCTTGATTGAATAAACCGTGTTCTCGGGATTAGTCACTGCCTGGCGCTTTGCTACCTGGCCAACCAGTCGGCTACCGTCTTTTGTAAACGCGACTACCGAGGGCGTGGTCCGCCCGCCTTCTGAGTTTGTTATAACTGTGGGTTCGCCGCCTTCCATGACTGCCACCACGGAGTTGGTCGTTCCCAAGTCGATTCCTATGATCTTGCTCATTTGTTTTTGTTCTCCAAAACGATATTTAGCCCGCTCCTCGAATCGCCCACCTGGCTCACCGGCAGCGCGAATCCGACATTTTTACGCCCCCCGCGTCTAATTGTCCCCTGCTTCGGGCCACCAACAACTCTTAGTTGAATGGATACGTAATATAATATGTGAGCCCGCCGTTGTCAACTTTGATAACAGGGCCGTAGTAACGGTGAAATGAGCAATTCGGGGCTATGAGCTGACTTCGGGGCCGGATCCTGGTTTTCGGTCTTCGTTCATGAGCTTTGAGGCGAAAAAGATGTAGTGAAGCCCTGACAGAATGGCCATCGCGAAAACGGCCGCATATACCGTTGGGAGGTAATAGCCGGTGTAATGAGGAATGCTGGGAGCAAACATTATGGCCGCAATTCCCCCGATCTGGATGATGGTGTTTAGCTTGCCCAGCCAGGAAGGCCGGAAACCTCTGAAGCCGGTCATCATGTTGATCGCCAGTGCGCCCACGGTGATGAAGACGTCGCGGCTGATGACGGCGATAGTGACCCAAAAAGGCACCGGCAAGTGGCTCGGTAAGGGTTGCGGAAAGACGCTGCGCATCGAGAGCACGATGAAAGCGGTAACCAGCATCAGCTTGTCGGCAATGGGATCGAGGATGGTGCCGAGCTGAGATTGCTGGCCAAAGCGCCGCGCCAAAAGGCCATCAAGCCCGTCGGTAAGTCCAGCTAATACAAAGATCCCCAATGCCCAGAGAAACCGCTGATAGAAAAGAAGTGTGACAAAAACCGGAATGAGCACCATCCGGAAGACGGTGAGCGTGTTGGGGACGGTAAGTATTCGGGAGGACATTAATCAGTAAATGGTGAACGGTAAATAGTGAATAGGAAAAGCGGCAGCCTCAAGCACTATTCACTGTCGCCGGATTCACCATTCACTTCGCGGCTGTGCGTAACTCGAGTAATGAAACTTCAGGAGGGCAGCCGAAACGAACTGGCAAGACAACAGTGCCCAGGCCACGGGTTATGTAGATCTGGGTTTCACCCTGGCGCGCGAGGCCCTTTAGCAAGCGACGACGAGGGCGGCCAGCCGTATTGCGTTCTGAGCGTAGCCTAACCTGTCCGCCGTGTGTGTGTCCGCTGAGGACCAAATCGACTCCGGCTCGAGCGGCACGGCGCAGGATAATCGGATTGTGCGCCAACAGCAGCTTGAATTCGTTGGCGCTCGATCCTGCCAGCGCCAGTGGGAGATCCTCCAGTCCAACCATCGTATCGTCTACGCCGGCCAACCAGAAAGCAGCGCCGTTATTTTCGAAACGCATGCCCTGATTAACCAGCACCGTAATTCCTTCGGCGCGGAAGAGATCGGTAATCAAAGCTGCGTCTGTCCAGTGATCGTGATTGCCCAACACCGCGTAAACGCCATGGCGGGCCCGCAATCCGCTAAGCAGTTCCGCGCAGGGAGCGGCGTAGGCGCGTTCCTTGGAAACATAGTCACCGGTTAGTGCCACGATGTCCGGCTGTAGACTATTCGCCGTCTCAACTGCCCGTTCGATCTGCTCGCGGCTGGTGAAGGGACTGTGATGAATGTCAGACAGCTGAACAATACGAAATCCGTCGAGTTCACGAGGCAAACGTTGCAGGTGGATCTGATGATGTTCCACCGTCAGCCGGAAAGGTTCGGTCAGAGCCGAGCGCGCGGCTTGGCTTAAGTTGAGAGCCAGGGCGCGCAATGGAGTTTGCGACCCCTTTGAACCCCGAGTCGCGACACGGCCGCGCTCTTTCCACCTGATAGGAGTTGACATCTTGTAAATTGGTTTACTTCTAATGTCTCAAACGTCCGGATTCGCTGCGAATCCCTGGCAGACACTCGGGGCGTTGAAATTTGGCGCATTATAGTGTCGAGGCCGCGGGGGAAGCAACTGGAGCAAACATAAAACAACCAATGCATCACATATGTAATAATCCCTCTAGTCTTAACTATTGATGAATGGCCAACTAAGAGCGTTTCTGACCACCGCTTTAGTCCTGCTGTGCGTAACCTCCGCGTATGCAGATCCGGAAGCTACGCCGGCATCGGCAGCGGGTGATGCCCACGGGCTAAAGCCAATGGTTCTTATCGGACTTGCCGCGATGTTGCTCGTGGCGAAGCTTGGCGGCGAACTGTTTGAACGGCTCAAACAGCCGGCTGTGTTAGGCGAGTTGATTGGCGGAATCGTTATCGGGAACCTGGTGTTGTTTGGTTTCATGGCTGCCGAACCGCTGAAAACGGATGCAGTCATCGCCGCCCTGGCGCAGTTAGGAGTCATCCTGTTGTTGTTTGAAGTGGGGTTGGAATCAAACATCAGCGAGATGCTTGAGGTTGGCTCGTCGTCGTTGTTCGTTGCTGTCGCCGGTGTGGCGGCGCCTTTTTTTCTGGGCTGGGGAGTTTCCGCCTACTTCCTTCCGGGCGAGTCGCGTCTGGTTCACATCTTTATTGGTTCAGTTCTTTGTGCGACCAGTGTGGGCATCACCGCGCGCGTTCTGAAAGACCTGGGAAAACTAAGCCTGCGGGAGTCGCGAATCATTTTAGGCGCCGCCGTCATCGACGACGTGATTGGCCTGATGATTCTGGCGGTTGTGATCGGAGTTGTGACTGCGACTTTGACAGGCGGCTCGCTTTCTTTCGTTCACATCTTCTGGATTGCCGCGAAGACAACGGCATTTTTTGTGAGCGCGTTTGCTTTAGGGCATTACGTCGTGCCGCACATTTTTCACGGCGCCGGCAAACTTCGAAGTCGCGGCGTCCTCCTGATATTGTCAATTGCGTTTTGTTTCTGGCTTTCCTGGTTGGCTACGAAGGTCGAGCTCGCAGCGATAGTGGGCGCCTTTGCGGCGGGGCTGGTGCTTGATGAAGTGCACTTCAAATTCTTTAAGCAACGAGGCGAACATGACCTTGAGGAATTGCTCGAGCCGGTGACAACTTTCCTGGTGCCAATCTTCTTTGTGTTGATGGGGATGAAAGTCGACCTAAGAGTTTTCACTCGTCCACAAATACTTGGCTTCGCTGCCGCACTGACGCTGGCTGCGATCATCGGCAAACAGATTTGTTCTTTGGCGGTGGCGGAACGTGGTCTGAACAGGCTGGCCATTGGACTGGGTATGATTCCACGCGGCGAAGTGGGACTAATAGTAGCCGGCATCGGGGCGACCCTAATGTTGCCCAACGCGCTTGGTGTTCCAGAACCGGTAATTGGCTCCGCAACGTTTGGCGCGATTGTGATTATGGTGATTGTGACCACGTTAGTGACGCCGCCTCTGCTTAAGTGGTCGCTGTCGCGGGGCGAGCAGAAGGCAGAAGGCAGTGGGCGGTAGGCAGTGGGCGGTAGGCAGTGGGCAGTGGGCAGTGGGCAGTGGGCAGTGGGCAGGAAACGGATGAGGCAGATTCATGAAGCGAAATAATTACAGAATTCAAAATTACAGGACTCAAAATCGCCTATTCTTCCTGGCGTCTTTGCTCCTAGTAGGTTTGACAACGATCGGAACCCTTGCACAGGTGACCGCCCAGAAGCCGCAAGCAGGCAAGAGAAGCACGCTGGTTGCGGTAGTTTCTCGAGCTGATGCGAACGAGCCACAGGGCAACATGGATGCGGTTGTGTTGGTCGAGAACGGCAAATTTCGACAACCCTATCCTGAATACAATGAAGCGGCGCAGCGTAAGTTTGCGACTCAATATTTCGCCACCGGAAAAAGATACCACCTGACGTTCGGGGGTGGTGGAGTGGGCAGTGCAACCATCAAAGGCCTCGACAGGGGCTGTAACAATATTCACGCGACGGCTACTGTTGAAGACAACGGCAGGGTTCCGGCGCATCTGCCTATGCTCGCCCAAAGTTCTGATTTGTACCCGAAGGAACCAGGCTCGCGACGTGCTCCGACCGACGCCGAGCGCGCGGCTATCAACTTGTTGGTAGCTCAAATCTATCGCTCTCGCGGCGCTAATCGTGCCGTGCTGCGCACCGTTGTTACTACGAATCTCACGGCGACGGATTTGGACGGTGACGGAAAGCTTGAGTTGATAGGCAGCTACACAGCGGAGTCAAAAACAAAAGCCCGCAAGGATTTACTGCTGATCGCGGAGCCTGCCGGAACAGGATTCAAGCCCGCGCTCGTAAAGTTCCAGGCTTACAAGCTGCCGCCGGAAGGCTTCGACTCAGCTGTCGATTTTGTCGATCAACTTGATCTTGATGGCGACGGCGTCGGTGAAGTGTTTGTGCAGCAGCACGGCTTCGATGCGTACGGCTACGCAATCTACAAGAGGTCCCGCGGCATTTGGCGGCAGATCTATACGATGACCGGCGACGCTTGCTGAACGCTCAAAATTTAGCCGCGGACGAACGCGGGTTTCCGCAGATCTGAACAATTTGAAAGCGACGCGGAAGCCCCACCAAAGCTAAGACAAATTCCTGCTGTTCATCCCTGAAGCTCTTTCATTTCTGATCCGCATTCATCTGCGTCTATCCGCGGCCAGATTATTCATTGATTGTTTTGCTTCAGCAGCTGCAGTAGTGCAATAATTCGTGCGCTACAGGATCAAGCCGGCGTTCGAGTTTCTCTTCAAACAATCAAATATCGTTCAGACGCGACGATGATTTGAAGTCGCGCGGAGACACATCATGTCGAAGTGTTCAAAACTCGTAGTTGTAGCTCTCGTCTTGTTTATCGCGCTCCTCTTTCCTATTCAAGGACAGGAAGCTAACAAAGACATTCTCGGTGCGATGCGCTATCGCTACATTGGCCCGATGGGTAATCGCGTCACGTCGGTCGTGAGCCTGCCGGGGCAGGCGAACATTTATTACGTCGGCGCGGCGTCTGGCGGCATTTTCAAAACTACGGATGGCGGCATTCACTGGGAGCCAATCTTCGACTCGCAACCCGTTTCCTCGATCGGTTCATTGGCCATCGCGCCTTCCGATGCCAACGTAATTTGGGCGGGCACCGGCGAGGCGCATATTCGCAGTCATATTTCCGTTGGTGCGGGCATCTACAAATCCACTGACGCCGGCAAGACCTGGGTGTTGATGGGACTGGAGAAGACGGGACGCATCGGACGCATCGTGATCGATCCAAAGAATCCGGACATCGTCATCGCCGCAGCCATGGGCCACAGTTACGGGCTGCAACAGGAGCGCGGAATCTTTCGCACCGCTGATGGTGGCAAGACCTGGAATCGGGTGTTATTCGTCGATGAAAATACCGGCGCGTCGGAAGTGGTGATGGACCCCAGCAACCCGCGAACGCTTTTTGCCGGCATGTGGCCGCTCGAGATTCACACCTGGGGACGAGAAAGCGGCGGCCCGGGTAGTGGGATTTACAAGTCGACTGACGAAGGACTCACCTGGAAGAAACTCACCGGTCACGGATTACCCACGCGTACCACCGGCAAAGTGGCCATGGCCATCGCAAACTCAAATCCCAATCGCGTCTACGCACTTATCGAAACCGGCGACGGCGTGCCTGTCAATGGTAAGGAAACTGATCGCGGCAAACTATGGCGCTCGGATGATGGCGGAGACAATTGGCGCCTGGTTAGTTACGACCGCACGTTTGGCGGCCGCACGCATTATTACTTTCGCGTGGTTGCAGCGCCGGACAATGAAAACGAAACGTATTTCCTGACGGCCGCCTTCAGCACTTCAATCGATGGCGGCGAAACATTACGGCCCAGCGCTGGCTTTAGCAGCAGCCCGGGTGGCGACAACCATGACATGTGGATTGATCCGACAAACGCAAATCGCATGGCCGTCGCAAATGACGGCGGGGTCTCGATATCAGTAACGCGAGGCAAGACCTGGAACCGCATTCAGCTGCCCATCGCGCAGATGTATCACGTCACCGTAGACAACCGCATTCCGTATTTCGTTTATGGCAACGAGCAGGACGATCCTTCGTATCGAGGCCCGAGCAACACGCGCGGCGGCGGCTTTGGCGGGAACCCCGGGCAAATTCCGCGCGGCTCCTGGCAGCCGGTGGGTGGCGGTGAAAGCGGTTGGGCTACGCCAGACCCGGTCGACAACAACATTATCTGGTCGAGTGCTTCCGGATCGGGAAGTATCGGCGGCATCGTCGAACGCTTCAACCTGACCACGGGTCAGGGTCGTAACGTTGAAGTTTGGCCGGATCAAGTTAATGGTTCGACAGCGGATGTCTTGAAATACCGTTTCGTCTGGACTATGCCCCTGACAATCTCGCCGCATGATCACAATAAGCTTTACGTCGGCAGTCAGTATGTTCATCAAACTACTGACGGTGGACAGAGTTGGCAGTTAATCAGTCCTGATCTGACGACGAACGACAAGAGCAAACAGGGATTTTCAGGTGGACTAACCGGCGACAACATCGGCGTTGAGTATGCGCCGGTGGTGTTTGCAATTGCGGAGTCGCCAAAAGAGAAGGGTCTGATCTGGGCGGGCACTAACGATGGCCTGGTGCAGATCACGCGGGACGGCGGTAAAAACTGGAGCAATGTAACGAAGAATATTCCCGGCCTGCCGCCGTGGGGCACCGTCAGCAACATCGAGCCATCGCGTTACGATGCCGGCGCCGCCTATATCACAATAGATTTCCATCAGATGAACAATCGCGATCCGTTTGTGTACAAGACGAGCGATTACGGCCATACCTGGACGTCAATAACCGAGGGCATTCCCCATACGATGTTGAGCTACGCGCATTGCGTGCGCGAGGATCCGGTGCGCAGGGGTTTGCTATATCTCGGCACGGAGGGAGGCCTGTTTGTTTCCTTCAACGATGGGGCCGCCTGGGAGCCATTGCAGTCAAACCTGCCGCACGCGCCGGTTTACTGGCTGGTTGTGCAGGAACATTTCAACGACCTGGTGATTGCGACTTACGGTCGCGGCTTCTGGATACTTGACGATCTTGGGCCGCTGCAACAGTTGAACGCGAATGTGCGCGACGCAAATGCGCAGCTGTTTACGCTGCGGCCTGCTTATCGCTTCCGGAACAGCGCCGTGCCGGTTGCCGTCGATTACGATCCCACCGCTGGCCAGAATCCGCCGTATGGCGCCTCGATCAATTACTACCTGAAAACTGCGCCCAGCGGTGACGTAAAGATCAGCATCGAGGATGCGCAGGGACAAACAGTGCGAACGTTGACCGGAACAAAAACTGTCGGCATCAATCGCGTCAATTGGGACCTGCGAGGCGAGCAGACTAAGGAAGTGCGTCTGCGCACAAGTCCCGCGTACGCACCTGAGGTTCGCAATGGCAATGAAGGGTGGCGCCTCGCACCGGACGGCGCGCGTCTGTCTCTACTGATGCCGCCGGGAACTTACACCGTGAAACTTTCTGCCGGCGACACCCAGTCCACTCAGCAATTAGTAGTAAAAAAGGATCCGAACTCGGAAGGCACTGAAGCCGACATCAACGCGCAAATGACCATGCTGCTTGAGCTGAGAAAGGACCTTGAAACTGCGGCTGACCTCGTCAACCAGATTGAAATCATTCGTAGCCAGTTGCCCGACATCACCACTGTTCTTCCCGGGATCGCAGGCACCTCGGAGGCATCTTCACTACCTGCCGGCCAACTTATGGAGATCAAGAAAGCCGCCGAGGACCTCGATAAAAAACTAATCGATGTCGAAGATAACTTGATCCAGCGCCGGCTGACGGGTCAGGGACAGGACACTGTTCGCTGGCCGCCAAAGTTGATAAGCAAGATCAATTATCTGGCTAACGGCATTGGCAGCGGCGACTTCCAGCCAACAAACCAACATCGCGAAGTCTACGCATTGTTGAAGGCACAACTAACCACGCAGCGCAGCAAATTAGACGAAGTGATCAGTAAGGACCTGGACGCTTTCAACAAACTACTGCGCGACCGCGGCATTCCAAATGTTCGGGCATTGAGACAGTGAGCAGTGTGCAGTGATCTGCGGGCAGTAAGCAGTGGGCCGCGCGGCTTTGCCGCCTACCGTGCGGTAGGGCTCTGCCTCAACGTCCAGCCGCTATTTCCCCGAGGCTCCGCCTCATCTTGAGGCAACGCACTTGAATCATCAGTCAACAAAGTCTCGAATAGTCTCCCTGGACCAAGCCAGCCCAGTTCTTCTTTTACCGAGGTTAGTAAATGAATTACAAGCTCATCGCCATCTTCCTGACTTTGATCCTTTTCATCACCGGTTCTTCTCAACGTCCGAAAACTCCAAATGCGCCCGCCAAACCGCGCGCGGCTCGTTTCATGGTTCAGGGCACCTATGAAGAGACCTACCGGGGCACAACCGACAAAGGCAGTGCGGAAGGAAAGTTGATCATTAAGTATGAAGCTGCTCGTTGGCTTACTGTCTCCACGAACGAAGTCGGCAGCGCAGAGTTTTCCGACCTGGCAAACGCCCCGG
>Ga0070697_100000467_pt1 | contig 30923 bp, 37 predicted proteins | sample KBSK1501metaG_FD_65475 | JGI IMG/M metagenome (GOLD analysis project Ga0070697, IMG submission 65475) | Corn, switchgrass and miscanthus rhizosphere microbial communities from Kellogg Biological Station, Michigan, USA - KBS K1-50-1 metaG | ecosystem: Host-associated > Plants > Roots >...
GTACTGTTTCAAGGCAAATTGCACGGCCGCCATGGTCCCACCCGACGTGACGTTGAAGCTGTCCGAACGGATTTCTGCCGGAGTAAGGGATATTGTGGCCGACTTGACCAGAACCGGCTTGGGGATGTCCTTTCCGGTAATCTGGATGTCGTGTCCGGCAATCGTTCCGTTGAACGCCGGCTTGTCCGCCGCTCCCCGCGCCTGAATATTTGCGTTGACCCGTCCGTTCACGTTTGTGCCGGGAGAGAAAGCGACCCCTGCGGCCGCTGCCAACCGGGAGATTTCGGCGATCGAGACCTCATTGGCCCTTACATTCAGGTCCAGCTGTGCGGGGGTCGGTTTGGAATCCACCGTGCCAGTGATCTCAAGAGGAGTCGGCCCCAGTTTGATCGCACCTTTCCGGATCCTCAGTAACTGGTCGGACAGATCGTCACTGAGGTCGTAGTCGAGGTCAATGGGATATCCCACCTCGACGCCATGCAGGCGCGGATTGGCAATATTCATTTGCCCGGACGCAGAAAGCTCGCCGTTCTGGTTGGCGATATTTGTATGTCCCGACAACACTCCATCGGTGTTGACTAATGCCGCAGTTTGTAGAAATTTCTGCAGCCCAGCGATCTGGACGGCTTTCAAATCCAGCTGGCCCTTAAACGGTGTTGCTGCGGGATTCGCGTGTGACAAGGGACCACCGTAGCCTTGTAATTGCACCTCCTGGCTTTCCGGGCCGGCTAAATGGACAGAGGCGTCGAGATTGAAAGGAGCGTTGGGGGCGAAGTTGGTGAGCTTGAGGTTGATGTGGTCGTACACGGTTCGCGGTTTTCTGTCCTGCAAATCGGTGATGGCGACCTGCCCATCGTTAATGGCCAGCTCAGCCAGCGAAAACTGCCCCTCGCTGGAAGGTGCCGGCGCGCTACTCGGGGGCTTAGTGGCCGATCCTATATTCGATGTAGCAGGGCTTCCCGCCTGCACGGGAGCGCCTTGCCCCAAGCTGGCGAAGTTCCAGGCGCCTTGAGCATCCTTGATGAGCTCAACACTGGGGCGCTCGAGAGTCAGCGAATTGACCTGGAGGGACCTGCTTAAGAGCGGAATGAGTTTGACGGAGACGCTCAGCTCCTGGGCCTGGATAAAGGGCAGGGTATTGTTAAACTTGGGATCATCAGCGATGGAGAGGTTCGCCACTCGAAGACGAACCGGGAACAATCCCAGGTCCAGGTGGCCGAGAGTCACCTTCCGATTCAACTGCTGCTCCAGCTTTCCTTGGATCGCCCCTCGGTAGGAGTTAGGGTTGAAAGTCGCTACGAACACGGTTGCTGCGACAACGATGACGACGACCACGATTCCGACCGTGATTGCGATCTTGCGCATGGGATTCTCCCCTGACACCAGGAGTTACTTTCTTCCGCCGCACGAATCCGGGACTGCATTGCTTCTTGAGGATTCGCTGCTGTCCTGAGACTCCTCTGTCTATTTGAACGCAATTCCCAGCTCCCGAAGGAATGGGTCTGCGGTCTGCTTGATCACAGAGGGTCTCGCGTCTAGTGTTTATTATAACGATGGTGCTGTGGGTTGTGGGTGCGCTTAGAAATGTGTTCCGCGAGGCAGAGAAGCCGCTGCCCGCCCAGACTGATACCGGCCAATCACGCGCCCTTACCAGACCTGGCGAGCTTTGCCAAAACTCCGACCGCGAGGCCAATTAGTTCTTCACAGAGATTCTGCTAAGGCCGCTCGGTAACCAATCGGCACGCGCTGGCGCTACTGGCAACATTGACAGCACCGGTACAAGGACTGAGTTCTCAGAAAAGGGATGAGGGTGGGTCTCGAAATCAGCCTAGTCACGCCTAAATGCCGGGTGGGCGTCGACGTGAACGGCGGAAATGCCCAACTCAAAACGCACCGAGTTTGAACATTCAAGACAGCGAGGGAAGGTGCCCTCGTAGAGCACCGTTACATAATGGGCCGGAATGTGCTCTTGCGCATGGCTGCTCTTATACACCCCGGAAGCGGGGGCTTTCTGTCCAGGCCTAAAACTATCTGACATCTAGAATCGTTCACTCCTGATGCACTTGCTCTGTGGTACCTGACAAATGTGGCCAAACTGTTCGTATCCGAATCGAGGGGGGAGGGCCGCTCTTACCGTGATTGACTGGTTCGCCGACGCGCGTCTCTCTTTCGCGGCACACGGAACCAGCACAATGAGAATCGTAGCCATGGAAGGCGGGAGAGTTCGTTGCTCCAGCGCAATGAAGGCGAGCGGGGAAGACCCAACAGTAAGGCCTACCAGTAGGAGGCTACAGAAGAAGTTCTCACCCAGGGACCGATATCGTTGAGTTCGGATTCATGATTGCGTTCTCCGGGTGGTCGTGGGCCGGCCTAGCCCGAGGATCGTATGACGCGCCTGCGCCAGATGATGATCATCATGTTCAGCGACAAAATAGGCGAAGTCCAAGATCCGCATCGGCTGTTGTAAGCGGGGGTGGAGCGCAGTGCGACTTATCTCTTCCTCGGTCAGCGCCTCCAGCTTCCGTACCCAGTCGAAGCGGCGACTACGAAGGCGCTGGAGAAGGTGAGCCATAGGCACTTGATTGTGGCCGGCGGCTTCGGTGACGCGGTTAGCCATGTCGGCGGCCGAGAGGATCGCGGCGCCCGAGAGGAACTCGCGAAGTCGGAGTTCCTCAAGAGTTCCCAGGTCAGCCAAGTGGCCGAGATGCTCCTTGACCGACCATTTTCCGTTTAGTCGCATACTCAGCAAGTTCTCCGCTGCACCGGAGATCAATTCTGTAGCCCGAGGCGGTGTGCCACGCAGACGCTCGAGCACCGCCGGAAATGCGCCGAGAGGCAGGTCGAATGTAAATGTCCGGGCGGTCCATGCGACGAGCTTAATGCTTAGAGCTCCCTCTTGAGGCCCGACGGCCGGCTTGGTTCGGTGGTCATCCGACATAGAGAACTCCGGTGGTGGATGAGGTTTCGCTAGATCAGCCAGATCAACCATGAATTGCAATCACGCTTGCCCAGACCACAATAGCCGCAGGACATGGGCACACTGCTCAAGCAATCGCTCCGTCGCCTCGTCAAAGGCATTTGGGTTTTCGCTCTCGATGTCGATGGTACCAACCACAATCGCATCCTGATTGACGATCGGTACGATGATCTCTGATCTGGTCGTGCCGAACGCAGTTAGATAACGAGGGTCGACCGATACATCTCCGACATTGACAGTCTTTCGCTCGGCAATCGCACTGCCGGTGAGACCCTTCGTCGTTGGAAACTCCGGAAATTCCGGCGCCCCGGGACCGTCCCAGACGATATTGACAACCTTTCCGCCACGGCGGTCCACATCATATAAGCCAACCCATCGGTAGCGGCCACTATCCCTTAGAAGCGCCGCGGCGCTCCTCAACCGGTCAAGCCGAGAGCCCGAAGTAGTCGCCAAGCTTGTCAGTGCGGCTAGCAGATCGGATGCTCGTTGATTCACACGTCCTCCCGACACCCGGGTAAACCACAACGTCGATTGTTCAGTCATCGCCAGTTCCTGCGCGTTCGCTACCGCTGTCTGGTCGTATGAGGACTATTGCGGGTCAGGGTCGGGCGGCGCAATGTCTCACGTTTACGCAGCAGCTACAAGCCTGAGATCTTCGCGTTCGAGCGCAGATGGTTGAACGAGTTTCATACTTACATTGCAAAAATATCATCGTGTGCGATTCACATCAAGAAATTAGGATGGTCGCTGTTAGGTTCGGCAGTCAAGGTCACCAAGATGAAGGGCGATTTCGTGTGGCATTTCCACGGGGCTGAGGATGAGCTCTTCCTGGTGCTCACAGGCAATCTGCTCATGAAGCTAAGACACGGGGATCTGTTAGTGAACAAAGGCGAGTTCATCGTCGCTCCGAAAGCAGTAGAACACCGCTAACCGGCAACGTCACAGATATTTCGGAAGCTCATCGAGTGGAGCGAAGCTCAATGGCCAACTGGAATGGTACAAACACACGAGCAGGCAGAAGCTGGCCGAGGAGAAGAGGCGAATTCTCGGAGAGCAGTGCGCAACCTCCAGCTGTCGGAAATTGCGACCTCTACTGTGAAGGTGGGGGAGCAAGGCTCTCGAATTTCATATGGCCTGACCACGAAGGCAACAGCTGTGGGTTGGCTATTCTATCGGGGCACTTGGTGCCCTTACTGCAACATCGAACTGCGTGCGTATCAGTCACCGCCGCCGGAGCTCCGCAGACGAGACGCATCGTTTGTCGCAAGTTCTCCGGAGAAACCGGATTTCAGCGAAGCTTTTGTGACCAAAAAACAGATCGAGTACCCGGTGAGTGACTTCAGGAATGGCGTTGCGCGTCAATTCGGCTTGGAGTTTGCGGTTGACGAAGCTCTCCAGAACTTGATGAAGGAGTTCGGCAACAAGCTGGCAGACAAGAACGGTGAGGACAGCTGGACGCTGCCGTCCCCGGAACCTTCGTTATCTCAAGCGATGGGGCGAATCGAGTACGGCTTCTCAGCGCCGGATTTCACGCTCCGTGCTGATCCGGAAGGGCTGCTTTGGACCAGCTGTAGAACTGTCGGTTCACTGGTTTCCCTAAGATGCAGCCAATACACCCTTAGAAGGCTGGTTCCCCCCTGTCAAGGGGCTCCCCTTAACTCTTCAGCACGACATAGGCGCTGTAGCTTTCGTCGTTGATGCTCATGAAGGGGCGCATCGAGATTGACTTCCCATCCGCTGAAGTAGCGATCGAGTCTCCGGCGGCATTGTTCGCCAGCTGCGCCCGGAGCAATTCGGCTTTGTCGAACGCCGGCTGGGAATCTGCCACGGCGAAAAGAACCAGCGGCCCGCGCATCAAGGCCACCAGGTTCGGGTGATTAGCATCCACGGGCTCGAGACGCAACGGCATGGGCAGTTCGAGTTCTAGTCGATCTCCATCTTTCCAGACGCGATGGATCGCAGCGAAAGTCCCCGGCTGAGCTGATTGGGAAACTCTTGTGCCATTCACCGAGAGCGCTGCGTCCGAAGTTGCCCAGCCTGGAATGCGGACATAAACCGTGTACTCCGCGGGGCGCGAGCCCGCGACTTGTATCCGGACCGCGTTCTCCAAAGGATATTTCGTTTGCTGGGTCAATCCGTATTTACCCCCGCCGTCCGTCCAGTTCACGGAGGAGGGAGTAAACAGATTCACGTAGACGCCATCGGTCGAGCGCAAATACGTGCTGATGTGGTAGTCAGCGGCAAGCTGGGGGAAAGTTCCCGAGCAGCACGGCCATTTGTCTCTATGCCAGCCTTTCTTTCCGGTGGTGGCGTAGTCCGAGTAGTAAAACGAAGTGCCGTCGGCCTGAATCGGCCAGGCGCCAAGGATCGTGTTATACATCACCCGCTCCATACTGTCCCCAAAGTGCGCGTCCTTGGTCACGCGCAATAGATACCGCGTGATCTTAAAATGCCCATAGGCGCCGCACGGTGTTTCAAAGCTGGCATGGGTCGATGCCAGGCTGTTACCTAGCTGTCCGACGCCGGGTTCTCCGAAAGCCTCATCCGGACCCCAGCCGCCAGTAGCAAAACTCTGCGTGGTCTCCAGCATGTTGAAACCGTTCTTGGCGGCGCGAAGATGCAGTTCGCTGCCCAGCGTGATGTAGGCCTGCATGGCGGAACTGAACGCATTTACATGGCTGTACGCATGTTCGAAAGGAAGCACGTTGTTGCCCTGGGAAAGTGGACCAAAGTAGCTGTCATCCTCCAGATAGCGCCGAGCAATATCGCGGTAGAAGGCCTTGCCGCTGCGCTGGTAGGCGAGAAAAAGATTTTCCGGGAGGGTGTAGGACTCGTCCCAGGTGTACGACGTGTCCTTGTGGGGGCGGGAGCGTTGCTCGGCGCGAGAAAGCGCCTTCTCCGGCAAATACGTCATCATGGCGCGAGTCAGCTTCTCGTGGACATCCATCGCCATGGGATCGTCGGCAAACTCGTGCGCGTCAATTAATCCACAGGAGAGCTTGTCGTAGGTGTAGGCGGGCAGGCGATAGTCCACAAAAAACTTGGCTTTGGGATCCAACGTTTCCGCGTAACCCTTGACGAGGCGATTCACTTTGGCTCGGGTCGCTTCTGAGCCGGTGATAGCGCAGGCGCGAGCCAGGCCCGAAACGTACTGTCCGAAGGTGTGTCCGGCAATGAATCCGTGAAAATCATTGCGCGTCAAGCTGAAGCCGGTTAGGTCGTACCAGCCTCCCATGTCCTCACCCGGAGCGGGCAGGCCGGCGACTTGCCGAAAGACTTTCAGCAGGCGGTCATCGTCGAGATTCAGGAAGCGGGCATGGTTTTCCTCAAACTGCCGCTTCATGGGGCCCTCGAGCAACCGCACGTCAGCATAGGGAAAAGTCGCCAGGGGTGTGGTGATGGCTACCAGGGCTTTGTCCGCCGCCGCCGCCGCGGGAAGTGCTCGCGCGGTGTAGGTTGCTGCGGTCGTGGCCGCAGCGGCTTTGAGGAACGTTCTTCGGTCCAATCTCCTTGGCACGCTAAGACCCTCCTGTAGCAAACGTTTACTTTTCAGCACGATTTAACTCCGCGGTAGCTTAATTGTCAACGTCCTTGCCCCCGAACGGCAGCGGCCGACTGGCCTGTCTGCCGATTTGGTGAGCAAAGAGTCGGAACCTTCAGTTCAACCCCTGGCGGTCAAGTTGACCCATCCAGTGATTCTTCCTCGTGAAGTAATCGAGATTAAGTTTACCCAAAAGACTTTAAAGGGCGGACCATACATTCCGAGTGGAAATCGTCCTGGCTTCGCGCTCGAACCGCTGTTTGTGCGTGAGATCAGAAGAGAGTTGCGCAGGAAGAACTTTGATGGCAAGGGTGTGGTCCAGCCGCGTGTCCCTCGCGCGATAGACTTCGCCCATGCCTCCCGCGCCCAGTGCCGCGACGATCTCATACGGCCTGAGTTTGGTGCCCGATGCCAGACTCATGGCTGGCGAGAATTATAACCTCATGGAGGAGAGTTACGTTCCTGCACTGCCATTGCCTCACTCGGCATTTCGATTCGAGCCATCCGCGATACCTCTCTGTTGTCCGTCATTCGCCTCCGGTCAGGCTCTGCCGCGGAACTGGATGATTTTCCGGCGATCGCGTTTTGATGGTCTGCCTGCGGGTAACTCTTCGAACTGCTTCATCGCCTTACGCTCCGCTGCTACCTTCAGGCGCAGCTCCCGGCTCAGCTCGGTCTCGCGGTAGAGCGTTTGCGCAACAGAAGCCGGGCCGCGCACTTCGTTGAGAAGCAAGACTTCCACCTGAAAGTCGCCGCCGTCGTTTGTCACTCGCAACATGTCTCCAATCCGAACCTCGCGCGCAGCCTTGGCAGGCTGCCCATTGGATTGAATCCTACCGAGTTCACAGGCTCGTGCGGCCAGGGCTCGCGTCTTGAAGAATCTGGCGGCCCAGAGCCACTTGTCCATTCGCACGGAGGTCATAATCCATTTTCCTATACGAATGGGTTTTATGGCCATCCGTGTAGCGCCCCGCAGGCAAGCCGCGAAGAACTGGCAGCTATCCGGATTCCCAAACTGAAACCAGGACCACAATGGAACAACCTCGAATCGCGCCAGGCAGATTTTTGATGAACACCTGCGCGGAGCATGCCTCCAAGAGCTATATCTTCTGCCTCAGCCGGAAAAGGGAGGGCAGCCATGAGCGACACCGGACAGAAGGATTTCTCAGAGCTGAGCCGGCAGGTTTCAGAGAGGCAGGCTAGGACTTTTGTCGAACTAATCATCGACGTTTTGAATGCGCTGGAAAATCACAACCAGCATTCCGTAGGTAGTGACCCGCAAACTGCAGATGGTAGACCGCCTGTACTTAAAGGTAAGGAGAATTCCGTGACTAGTCAGAGTCGAGTAAGAAGTTTATTATGGGCTCTGAACAAGAATCTGGAAAAATGCGCATACTACGCGGCTTTCTGAAGAATAAATCAACGACTCCGATGTTTTACTATGTGCGCGTGTCAGGAGCGGACCTTCAACTGGACTCGTTCGAAGAACTGGCCATGCCGCTCTTCGATCACTTGTGCAACTTCGCTCACTGGCTCACACAGAATCGCGAAGAAGCCGAAGACTTAGTTCAGGAGACCTACGCTAAGGCTTTGAAAGGGCTCTCGTCTTTCCAGTTAGGCGCTAATTTCCGGGCGCTAGTTGAAAGCAAGCATTCTGGAAGATGGGGAACTTCGTGCGAACGAGGAAGGCACCCCACTAGGGATATCGGTATGACCGGAGTGTTTGCTTGATGGGGAGCCGGATGCGCCGAGAGGTTCATGTCCGGTTCTGCGAGAGGCTCGCGGTGACATTCTGTGGGCTACTCTCCCGCTGTACTGCACTCGCAATCGGAAAGGCAACTTTCGGGTTGGGCTGCGTACGGAAAAGCACGAATGCGGCGCGCGCTGATGCGCTTGCAGGACCAGATGCGACGAATCCGGCACTTGTCGATGCGGGAGCAAACCGACTGCCTCAATCAAATGCTCCGCGGTCACTATGCGTACTACGGCATTGCTGGGAACATACGGGCATTGCAACGGGTCCATCGTGCCGTGGAACGTTACTGGCGCAAAATGTTGAGCAGCCGGAGTTGGCAAGGGCAGATCTGGTGGAAGCAATTCCAGCAGATCAAGGAGCGGTTTCCGTTGCTGCGACCAAAGGTGTATCTCCCTTACTCGGAGCTGCAAGCTATCGCCGCGCTGTGAAGCAACTTCTGACGAGCATAGTGCGGGAAATGTCCACGCTACGTTCTGTGGGAGCCGGTGCGCGGGCAACCGCCTCCGGCCACCCGGTGGGCGATCAGCGATGGTCGTCCCTACCGCGACAGCAATTCTTAATTTAACGCTTACGGGGCCATTGCCCAGGGCATTGCCCAAAAGCGCTATCCTAAGCCAAAGTGCCCTACGCGCCGTCAATGCGTCGGGAGGAATTGGCGGGCTCTCGACGGTATTGCTTCAGATTGACGCGAACGTGAGTCAGGGCTACGATGGCACCCATCTTTGAAGTCTAAAAACATTCCGGGCTATTCGTCACTCTAGTGGAAGCCAATGCCGAGAAGCCGTGTTACCGATCCGTTGACTGTGCATTGGTCAAAGCAAACCAAATTATGCGCTCCGCCCTCGAAGGCGAGTAACAACAGGTCTCCACGGGTCCCAGTTTAGTCGTACGGTAATAGGCGGGAGCACCATGCTTACCATTGCTGACATACTGCTCGAAGCCAATCCAGACAGCCTTGAACTGATGCGCCAACGCGTTCAGGCATTCGCCAACCGCGAGGATCCGAAGATCAGCGGCGTCCCATCTTTCGTACGGTTGCAGCAGATCTCTCAGCTTCACTTCATCTCCATGCAGATCATTGAAGATGGTCACTTCGACCCACTGCTCGTCTTCGAGAATAACTTTGAAGGAGAACCGGAGACGTACTGGCAAAGCGTTCTGGCGCAACTCTCGGACGATCTGCGGGGGATCTTCGCCTGCACGAAGGAAGCAACAAAGCCAGAATGGGCGCGCCTCTTCTTCCCGGGCAATAGCGATTCTCTTGCAGGGTTTCTTCGAGCGCACTCGTGTAGCGCGTCCGCTCAGCACTTCGGCGCAGTCGCCAACTCGCTTCTAAGCATCTCTCGCGGTCGTCAAGTCTTCGAAGATATCCAGACGGAACTGGGACCTACAGGCTCGGGCTACCGAAAATTGGACGCGCCGGGTGTCCATAAGGCCCTCCGTAAGTGGGCCCTCGAAAAGTATGAATGGTTCCGTCATGCTGAGATCCCGACAACGGACCAGGCGCTCCGCACTTATAAATGGAGCACTTTGCGTCCAGTTGCTCCGTGGCTGGTGACGGTCATTGTTCTTCTCGGCTTAGTCTTCGTTTTTCTCGCCGCAGTCCTCTCAAATTATCTGATGCATTGGTGGACAAGCCTTCCGGGACACAGCCCCACCGTGCACTTTGCGGCGCGCTTGGCGGTCAGGTTCCTCGTCGGCTGGTTATTGCTTCTTCTGACTGCTCTACCCGTCTTTCGCGGGGGCTTTGCCTTATACAGACTGCTTCGCCGCCTGGAGGAATCGGACTTCACTCAGGACCATCCTCCGCTTTCTCCCGAGCAACTGAAGCTTTTCGCTGCGCAAGAAGATCACATCGTTCAAAATCATCTTGCAAGCATGGTCCTGGTCAAACCTGGCATGCTTCGCGGCTTTCTAATACGGGCCGCCCTTCGCGCGCTCAAGTTCGTGGTCCCGCTCAAAGCCTGGAATGGCTACCTCGGCTCCATGCGCACCATCCACTTTGCTCACTGGACTCTCGTCGGGAACTCTGGACGACTGCTGTTCCTGAGCAACTTCGATGGAAGTTGGCAGAGCTACCTCGACGACTTCGTTGATAAGGCCCATCGGGGACTTACCCTCGCCTGGGGAAACTGCGTTGGCTTTCCGCGCACCGAGGATCTTGTTCGTCAGGGAGCGGCGCATGGCACCGAATTCAAGGCATGGGCGCGCCAGTCTCAGACTCAGAACATTCTCTGGTATAGCGCCTACCCAACCCTTACCGTCAACCAGATTATCCGCAATACCAGCATCGTCGACGGGCTTCGCAAGGAATCGATGAAGCAGAAGGAGGCCGAACAATGGGCTCAGCTTCTCTAATCTCAGCGACCGCTACTTCGCCGAATCCTGAGTGGAAGCCAATCGGCGAGACTGCCGCTGATCTGCAGGGGATCGTGATCAGCTCCTACCCAATGCATCTTTTTGCGACGCTGATCATGGTGCAATTTCCGGCGCCTCCGGCGCCTGGTCCGAACGCTTGGGTTGCCGATATCACTCCACGCATCACCGACTCGAGCGGTGAGCGCGATATCTGCCTCAACCTAGCTTTCTCCGCGGCTGGCATCGCCGTACTGGGCGTATCGAAAGAGGTGCTGGCCACCTTCTCACGTCCCTTTCAGGAGGGGATGACGACGAACAACCGGGCGCGCTTTCTCGGGGACGCACCAGCCACATGGAAATGGAGCGACTGCGCCTCCAGCACGAACTGCGTCCATGCCCAGTTGCTGGTTTACGCGCGCACGCAGTCAGCGCTCGATCCAGTCGTAGCGGCTGAAACCAAAACGCTTCTCGGCTTTGGCCTCACCATCGCCGGCCAAATTCCACTGCGGGTAAATCTTGATAAGAATCAGGTGAGACACGAGCACTTCGGCTTTGCCGACGGCATATCTCAACCCATCCTGGTGAATGGCGAGATTCCCGTCGAAAAGCGCGCTCTGCACGAGATCCCGGTTGGCGAGGTGGTGCTTGGCCAGATCAACACCTACAACGCTCCCGCAGCCGGCCCGATCGTTCCCAACTCCTCCAACGCCGCTCAACACCTCAAACCCGCCCTAGTGGAAGGCTTCTTTGACCTTGGCTTGAACGGAACCTACATGGTCTTTCGCCAGCTCAAGCAAGATGTCGCCAAATTTTGGAACAACATGAAGACAGTATCGGCTGATCTGCTTGACGAGAACCAGAATCCGGCAACCGATGAGTGGCTCGCGCAGAAGGCAGTCGGCCGCACTCTAGGCGGAGAGATGCTCACCCCTGCGGGATCCGAAGCTGGCAACGACATGACGTTCTTTGCCTCCGACCCGGCGGGTTTCGGCTGTCCGATGACCTCGCACGCCCGTCGCGCTAATCCGCGAGACGGCCTGGCTCCCACTAAGGACGACACAAAGGACATGATCAATGCCACCAACCGCCATCGCATCATGCGCCGAGGACGCATCTACGGTGAACCCGCTAAGGATCGCTATAGCGACGACGGACTCGACCGAGGCCTACTCTTCCTTTGCATGAACAGCGAGATAGAGCGCCAGTTCGAGTTCGTCCAGCATACCTGGCTTATAAATCCGATGTTTGGCTTGGGCTATAACGAAAGCGACCCAATACTCGGCTCCAAGTGTCCTTTCAGCATTCCATCGACACCGGTCCGCCAGCAACCCATCATCGAGACTTTCATCATCCCGGTCGGCGGCGGATACTTCTTTCTGCCCAGTGTTCGCGCCTTACGGTACCTGGGGGCACTCTGATGAATGCCACGCCAGCCGCCGTTCCAGCGCACGCACCCGCACCAATTCTTCGTCCAGCTCCACCGCCTGACTCGACATTTAAGGGAAGGCTTAAAACCTACGGGATGGATCACCTTGATTTCATTTTCCGCATTTTGGGCAATTTCTGGTCCATTCCCGTCATAGGCAAGTTCGCCCTCGTCACCCGATTCGACGACGTTGAGTAAGTCATGAGCCGCTGAGCCAACTCTTCGTCAATCCCTATAACGAGAAGCTTGACGTCATCATGGACGGCCACCCGTTCTTTCTCGGCATGACCAATTCCGAAGCGTACACCCGCGACACCACTAACATGCGGATGGTGGTTCGCCGCACCGACATTGAGTCCACACTCATCCCTGCCACCCTCGCCTCAGGTCAGTCGATCGTCGTGAAGGGCAAGGGGCAGGCAGACATTGTCGATGTTGTACGTACTGTCACCTTCAACGTTCTCTGCGATTACTTTGGGACGCCCGGCCCTGCCGACGCCGACCTCCGGGTCTGGGCAACACGGCTCTTCGAGTTTCCCCACCCGTACCTCCTCCGCCGATGGTTATCATCCCACGACCGCCACTACCATCGCCACTGGACGCCCCCGATCCCTGACTTGGGGACTCTGCCCTCCGCTCCAGACAATTCAAAGTCGCGAGCAAGGCGTGCAATCGACCGACTTGCTCCCAGACGTCTCGACACGGTCTTCCACACCTGCTGGCAGTCATTTGGTACCCGAAGTGAGAAGCACTCCTGCCTATGCGAAGTACGGGAGGACAAAGACCTAATAATGCAATGCCTTAGCGAAGTTGCTTGGCCGACGCTTAGGCGAACATCGTCACGTTAGGGCTGCTTGTGCCGTCAATTGCGGCACAGCAGCCCCTCTTTATTACCGGGGAGTTCCGGCCAAGATGGTGGTGACGGTCCAAATCCAAGGAAAGCCGACAGGAAAGTGGAACGCTGTCACGTCGATGTGGTTGCGGAGAGCTGGCGCGTAGACATCTACTTCAGCGCGGAGGGCGGGGTCGTTGGCCTGATCTGCAAATTGCTCAGCTTTGGGTAGTACAGGAGGATTGTTCGTGGACTCCTGCGATTGTGCGCTGATCTGGCCACAGCGCGCGAATGAGGCCGTAAGCAGCACCAGCTTCGCCCAATAATGGTTTCGGCGCCCCCTGTGATTGATACACGGCTTGTTCGCGTTGACTTGACTACCGGCTCAGCCTAACATTCCTGCCCGGAGGTGGCCTCTCCATGATCGGGCAGACAGTCGGCCACTACCACATCGTCGAGAAGCTTGGTGAAGGTGGAATGGGTGTGGTCTATCGCGCCCGAGATGAGCGACTGGAACGCGATGTGGCGCTGAAAGTCCTGCCGGAAGGTCTGTTGAGTGACGAGCTGGCTCGCAAGCGTTTTCGGAAAGAAGCCCTAGCACTTTCCAAACTGAATCATCCGAACATCGCGACGGTCTACGATTTTGACAGCCAGGGCGGAGTGGATTTTCTCGCGATGGAGTACGTGGAGGGTACTTCGCTGGCGCACCGAGTAGAGGGCGGTGCCTTCTCAGAAAGGGAAGTGGCGTCCATCGGTTCGCAGTTAGCCCAAGCACTCGAGGAGGCGCACGATCACGGGGTTGTTCACCGCGATCTCAAGCCAGGAAATCTCTTGCTGACACCGAAAGGGCGGGTAAAGGTTCTCGATTTCGGCTTGGCCAGACTGGTTCGATCCGCGGATGATCTGGCGGTGACGGGCAGTATTACGCAAACCCAGGCGATGGCTGGTACATTGCCGTACATGGCGCCGGAGCAGTTGCAAGGGGAGGTTGCCGACGAGCGGAGTGACCTTCACGCGGCAGGTGCGGTGCTGTACGAAATAGCCACTGGCCAGCGGGCATTTGGAGAGGAACTGCCGTCACGCCTCATCGATGCTATCCTCCACCAGCCGCCGATTTCCCCGCGCGCCGTAAGCCGAAAGATTTCCCCTGAGCTGGAGCGAATCATTCTGAAGTGCTTAGAAAAAAATCCCGATAACCGATATCAATCGGCTCGAGATTTCGAGGTCGATCTGCGGCAGTTAGCAAGCGGGTCTACGACTGTAGCGGTGCGCTTTGCGAAGCCAGACAATCGCGGGCGGCGGCGGACAGTTCTGATTGCCGGGTTCGGAATGGTTCTGTTGGCAGCGGTTCTAGTGGGGTTTGATGTAGGCGGTTCGTGGGACCGCTTGATCGGGCGGGAGCGTCCTCCGCAGATTCGCTCGCTCGCCGTATTGCCGCTGGAAAACCTGTCGCGTGACCCCGACCAGGAATACTTTGCCGATGGTATGACCGACGCCGTCATCACCGATCTTGCGAAGATCGGCGCTTTGCGCGTGATCTCACGGCCCTCAGTAATGCGCTATAAGCGGACGCAGAGATCCGTACCGGAGATTGCGAAGGATCTCAATGTTGATGCCATCGTGGAAGGCTCGATCGAGCGTTCGGGAGATCGTGTGCGAATCACAGCGCAACTCATCCGCGCGGCAACGGAGCAGCATCTATGGGCCGAGGCCTACGATCGAGATCTGCATGATGTGCTGCGCGTCCAGGAAGAGATTGCGAGGTCCATCGCGCAAGAGATTCAAATCCAGCTAACACCGCAAGAACAAGCATTACTCACCAGGGGGCGTCCGGTCGACCCTGAAGCCTATGGGCTGTACCTGAAAGGGCGGTACTTCTGGAACAAGAGGACGCAAGAATCGACGGACAGGGCGATCACTCTTTTCCATCAGGCGATTGACAAAGATCCTGGGTATGCGTCGGCTTACAGTGGATTGGCGGACTGCTACATTCTGTCCGGGATTTCTTTCGACGTTGGGTCACTCTCGCCCACTCAGGCTTTTCCACAGGCTAAGTCTGCGGCGGAAAGGGCAATCCAACTGGACGACACGCTCGCGGAAGGGCACAACTCTCTGGCGTATGTCAGGCTACTCTACGATTGGGACTGGCCAGGGTCGGAAGCAGAATTCAAACGCGCATTGGCACTAAACCCGGGTTATGCAAATGCCCACCACTGGTATGCACATCTTCTGATGGCGAGTGGCCGACGTGAGGAGGCCCTGGCTGAAAGCAAACGGGCGCTCAACCTTGACCAGCTTAACCCCGCTATGAATGTGCATCTAGGGTGGCACTACATCTATGCACGCCAGTACGACCTGGCTCTAGCCCAACTTCGTAAGGCGTTGGAGCTGGATCCTAACCACAGCCTGGGTAATTGGTACTTGGGCTGGGTTTATGAGCAGCAGGGCAAATACGCTGACGCATTGCAAGCCATGCACAGAGCGCAAGAACTTCTTAAGGGCAACACCGCCTTGGTTGCGGACATCGGACACGTTTATGCCATTTCCGGAGATAAACCGGCGGCCTTAAAAATACTCGAGGAATTGAATGAGTCGTCACGACGGACGTACGTAAGCCCGTTCGAGGTTGCACTAATTTACGTCGCTCTTGGTAGGAAGAATGAAGCCCTTCAGTGGCTCGAAAAAGCGTACACGGATCGATCTGACTTGCTGATTTACCTGAATGCTGACCCGAGACTAGACAGCATTCGCTCCGACCCCCAGTTTGTCGACTTGGCTCATCGCGTTGGACTTTAGCAGAAGTCCGGCCGAAAAGGTGCCGGTTCCGGAACGCCCCAATCCCCAAAGGCTTGACTCGTAAAATCTGTAGTTTAGAGGTCCCGTCGGGCTTTGATGTCGGGCTAATGCCGATTCTCAGCCGCGGAACGCAACGTACATTTCGATGATGATCTATGGAGCCGGAGGTGCGGGTGGCGGTGCAGTTGCCCGTGCCTTCGCTCACGAAGGCGCGAAGGTCTTTCTAACGGGTCGCCACCTCGCCTCGGTCGACAAAGTCGCGAAAGACATCATGGCCGCGGACGGAGTCGCGGAGGCAGCAGAAGTCGAGGCCCACGTATGAAGATACTGCTACTGGGGGCGAATGGTGCCGTCGGGCAACTCGCGCTCGATGACCTACTGAAGGCGAATCACGAGGTAAAGGCCATGGTGCGAGACGCGTCCGCGATGCAGAGGAAGCACCCGCGGCTCACCGTCGTTCAGGGCGAACCGACGAATGCGGCCGACCTGGAGAAGCTCCTCGCCGGACAGGACGCGGTGCTGAGCACCCTGGGTGCTCGCAAGAACAAGAGGACTACCCTCCGCACCGACGTCGCCAGGAACCTGGTCGACGGGATGAAGAGGCACGGCGTTCGCAAACTGGTCTGGCTCGACGCCGCCGGCGTCGGTTCGAGCAAGGAATTCGTGCAGGGCTCGTCGTTCTTCTTCGGGAGGATCATCATACCGCTCTTTCTGGACCACATGTACGAAGATGCCGCCGCGGCTGACGCTCTTATCGAGAAGAGCGGCTGCGACTGGGTAATCGTGCGTCCGATGTCGTTCACCAACGGCGTGAAGACGGGGAACGTCTCGGTCGTCAGGGACATGAGCCTCACCATCCAGCTGCGCCTGAGGATCGCGCGCGCGCGGACGTCGCGGCGTTTCTGGTCGACCAAGTGGTCGAGGACGATTACGTCGGCCAGATGCCCGTCATCTACACTTGACGCTGGGCACGGCGCTCGGGGGTATTTGTGAATGCGAGCGAGCTGGATGATCCGGTGGAGGCGGCGACCGGCGCGCATCCTTATTTGACGAGCCATCCGGAGCGCGAAGGCGTTGCAAACGTGCGCGTTTCATCGTGAGGATTTGGAATGAAAGGAGTTTCGCAATGCTCGTTTACGGGATCCCTAGCAATGCCACGTACGACTTCGCCGCCGACGTTCGTGCCGGGCTTCTCCGGACTGGACAAAAGGAACTTCCGTCGAAGTATCTGTATGACGATCTCGGCTCGGCCCTTTTTGAAGTGATCAACCGACTGCCCGAGTACGGCCACACGCGGGCCGACGAACATCTGCTGCGGCGCTATGCGGATGAGATCGTGGAACGGCTTGCCGGGACGGTGCGGTAGCGGAGCTGGGCAGTGGCAGTGGCAGAAAGACGCGCTGGCTGCTCGAACCGTTCTGTCGACGCCAGCGCACCCCCGTATTATCCCGTCGAAATATCGCGCTCTGCTCTCGTCATGTGCGAACGGGAGCTGAGTGACATTGATGCGATCAGTATTGTGGGTCTTGAACGCGAATATCTGGATGGAGTGCTGGAAGTGACGTCGTACCGCAAGGGCGGGCAGCGCCTGTTCGTGTTGTTCTTGGTGCAGCACGATTGGGAACTTCGACCGTCCAGTAGGAGCGAAGTTTCTGGGAGCAGTCCGAAGCATTCTTCAGCCGGGCGACGCTCTCCTCCAAGGAGCGGACCTGGAAAAATCCAGCCCGCAACTGCTCGTAGCCTACGACGACGAACTCGGCGTGACCGCTGTGTTTAATCTCAACTTGCTCGCTCGAACCAATCGCGAACTCGGCGCCGACTTTGATTTGCTCCAATTCGCCGATCCGGCGAAATCAATTATGACGTACGGAGCGTCGAGATGCACCTGGAGTCCAAGCTCTGGCAGATCGTGAATATTCCTGCGACGGAGGTCTCTGTCGAGTTTCAAGAAGGAGAAACGATATGGACGGAAAGCAGCCACAAATATTCGGCTGAGGAGATTGGCGAGACGGCTCGCGATTCCGGATTCCGCTGCGAGACTCAATGGATCGATGAGCAGTGGCCTTTTTCGGAGAATCTGCTCATCGGCGGAGTGAGCTGTATATCAGGACGGCGGTCTTGGCGGAATCGATGGTTATCTCGGACCCTCTTTCAAGAAGCCCCAGAGTTGCGCCATGCGCGAAGATTGACCGCGCTCATTACCACTTAGGACGACCAGCTACTTTAAGGAGAGACCATGCAGAAACGAATTGCCCTTTTCATTGGCATGATTTTCACCCTCATCCTCTTCGCTGCCTGTCAGAGAAGATCCAGTCCAGCCGCTTCCGCAACATGTGATCTCGGCGGGGGCAAGACCATCAGGACGAACTATTCCAGCCCGCGCATGAAGGGTCGCAATATCTATGGAGACCTCGTACCGTTCGGCCAAGTCTGGCGCGCCGGTGCGAACGAAGCGACCACCTTCGTTACCAGCAGCGACCTAGTCGTTGACGGCAAGACGGTGCCGGCCGGAAGCTACACAGTCTTCACCATACCCGCGGCCGACAAGTCGACTCTTATCATCAACAACAAGACTGGGGAATGGGGAATCCCTTACAAGTATGAGAGCGACGAACTGGCGCGCGTGGACATGAAAGTATCGAAACTGCCCGCGCCGGTGGAGAACTTCACCATCGCCTATGACAAGTCCGGAAGCGGCTGCACTCTGCGGATGGACTGGGAAACTACCCGCGCCTCGGTGGACATCACTGCGAAATGACATGTGGAAAGAGCCCGAAAGGTTTCGCGCATGGCCGAACCCTTGGACGAAGCAAATCGTTGTGGCATTTGTTTATGGGTCGGTGGCACGGGACCAAGAAACGGCGCAGAGCGACGTCGATCTTTTGGTTGTTGGAAAGGCCACACTTGACAAGACACTTTCGCAGCTCTCTACAGTCGAGAGAAAGATCGGCCGCCCTAGCAACCCAACCGTATATTCCGTCTCGGAATTCAAGTCGAAGCTTGCGAGCGGGAATCATTTGTTGAACGCTGTGCTCAAGGAACAAAAGGTATTTTTGCTGGGAGACGAGGATGAGCTTAGAAAAGTGGGTGGAGTACGGTTGGCTAAGACGAGAAGCGACCAGTCCTAGTGAAATTAAGGATCTTCTAGGAATCGTAGAGCGCAGCCTCGCGGATTCAAAGGTCGAAGCCGTATCGACCGATCTTCGATTCATCGCTGCTTTCAACGCGTCGCTCTGCCTCGCGACAACTGCGCTCCGCGCCTCCGGTCATCGCACTGCAACTCAGACGGGTCATCACGTGAAGACAATCGAATCTCTCGAACTCACCATAAAGGCCACCCCAAAGGTCACCAGGATTATGCCCCGTCTTTTCCAGCTTGCAGGATCGAACATAGCTGACTGTGAAATTGAAGCTGACTTGTCCGGTGGTTTGACCCGGGGCGAGCGGCCCCTGCCAAACTTTCGAGGACAATTGCTCCTGGCCATTATTCGAACAGGATTTTCGCCATCATGCCCTTGTCCTCATGACTCAGCAGATGACAGTGGAATACCGACAAGCCTCTTATGACGGGGTCGGTAAAGTCCATTACGAGATCCACTGAACCCCCGTACGGAACATTGACCGTATCCAGCCATTCAGGGCGGTCCGACCGGATTCCGTTTTCTGCATAGGCGAAGAAATGAACTTGGTGGATATGAAAGGGGTGTAGCTCTCTTGTCGAGTTCACGATTCGCCAGTGTTGCATCGACCCAACCCGCACGCGCAGCATCGGATCATCGTCCATTGAGAACTTTCTTCCGTTGATGTAGAAGCCGTCCTTCTCTTCCGTGAAAGTGACTGTGAAATCCGGCTTAGTGACCTCAAGGTTTTGTATTTCCTGATGTGATAATTCTTTGTAGACCGCTCGACCCGCGGTACTTGGAACGGCTCGCATCTGCGAATTGGTGTTCGCCGGACCAAGATCTGCGATCACCATCGCAGGATTAGGATCGCCGTCGGTTCCAGTGTCCACGCAGCGTGTGCTTAGCGTGGATCGAGAACCCGATGATGGTCCGACAACTATCATCTCCACCCGCCCAGCAGGCGGCACAAGGACGTGATCAACTTTGCGCGTGGGGCGATGTTGGTTGTGGTAGGACAGCGGCATTCCATCCAGGGCCACAATTTCCAGTTGTTTGCCGCTCAATTCAAGATCAGCGTAGCGGTCCGGCGAAGCGTTCACGATGCGCCAGAACTGGCGCTCGCCCGGATCGATGGGAATCCGAGGCCGAATCTCGCCGTTCAGGGTGAAGACTCGCTCTGGATTCTGCTCTGTTGCTGTTCCACACTTGGAGGAGGGTATCTCAACTCTTCGCGCGACCTGCTCGCGAGTGGCAGAGTCGCTGTGTTCAATGTTGCGATCTCGAAGAATGATCACGCGTTCACGCATGCGGCGCAGCTCAGGATAATACCTGTCTATCCCCTCAACTATGATAGCGCCGGACATTCCGTCAAGGTCCTGGCGAGCGCTCTCCCCATGAGGGTGGGTGTGATACCAGTAAAGCCCTGGCGCTGAATAGGACGGAACCACCACCTTATAACCCAAGCTCTCTCCCGGCATTGCCATCGTGGTGAGGACATCGTCCTGAGGGCGCTCTGGCGATACGTGCAGACCGTGAAAATGCAAATTAGTCATATTTCTGCAGCGGGCTGTGGCACACTCCTCGTCAGACTGAGTTGGCAGATTGTTTACATAACGCAGCGTGATGACGCCGCCCGGCAACACACGAATCACGGGCGGGACTGTGCTGCCGGCATAGGCAAATGTATTGCCTCTAGCCGCGGAGTCGTATGTGGCGGTCAGAGTAAACGGCCTGCGCACTTGCGGAGGGTCGGTGATGATCCGCTGCTGCGCAAAGATCGGAGTAACAACCGCGACTACACCCACAATCAAAACCATGACTCTCATACTCGAGACCTCAATCGATGTCGACCTTGTCAACCTGATCCGATGAACTCCGGAACACCGCTGATCCCACGACAATCAATCGGCATTCATCGCCAACTTTCCGCAGCACTCGGGCCGTTGCGGCAAGCTGGCACTATCCCATCCTCCACCCAATGCCTGGATCAACTGCACGGCGGCGACCATTCGCCGGCCGAGAATATTTACCGCAGTCGCCTCATTCGCGAGAGCCGCACTCTGCGCCACGGTCACTTCCAGATAGCTAGTAACGCCGCCTTTATATCGTTGGATCGAGAGGTCCAGTGACTTTTGGGCTGCCACGACTGCTTCGCTCTGCGTTTGTGATTCCTGATCCAATATTCGTAGCGCCGCGAGATTATCTTCCACTTGCTGGAAGCTAGTAAGCACGGTCTCACGATAGTTCGCCACCGTCTGATCGTAGGTCGCTACTGCTTGATCTGAGGCCGCCCGGCGCCGCCCGCCATCAAAAAGCGTTTGAATCGCCTGGCCTCCTACCGCCCACAACCCGGCGGGGCCTTGCAGCAACGTCGTGATGGCCCCGCTTTCAAAGCCTCCCGCAGCCGTCAGGCTCAGCAGTGGATAGTAGGCAGCTTTGGCAACTCCGATGCGTGCGTTGGCCGCTGCCATCTGTCGTTCGGCAGACGCAATGTCCGGTCTACGTTCGAGTAGCTCTGACGGCACACCAGTTGGAATCGGAGGCGGGGGCGTGCGCAGTGGAAGCGGAGCAAGGCTAAACGAGCTCGCAGGTTTGCCGATCAGAGTTGCGACCGCGTGCTCGTACTGAGCCCGAAGCACGCCCACATCTTGAGCCTGGGCGCGTGTCGTCTCGAGTTGCGTCTTGGCTTGTTCGACCTCGACTTCGGAGCCAACGCCGCCTTGAAACCGCTCCAAGTTCAGCTGCAGTGCCTGCTCATATTGTGCAACAGTTGATTGCAGGAGCTGCTCCTGAGCATCCAGGCTGCGTGCCTGGAAGTAGTACAAAGCCAGCTGTGCATGCATGGCCAGGTTAACCGTGGCGAGGTCGGCAGCACTAGCTTGCGCCTCTTCGCGATATGACTCTACATTTTTCCGGATTCTTCCCCATGCGTCGATTTCATAGGACAACTCAATCGGTATTTGAAAGTCGTTTTCGGTTCGGCCGTTGGAAATCGCTCCCGGCGGCGGAGCGTTCTGGGACACTCGTGTGCGGCTTGCGGACGCACTGGCGCTCACGGTTGGGAAGTAATCGGCGCGATTGTAGCGGAGCAGTGCACGAGCCTGCGTGTATTGCGCTTCTGCCGCCTTCAGGTTCTGGTTGGAAACGTTCACTTGCTGTTCCAGACCATTCAGTTGCGGGTCGTTGAAGATTTCCCACCAGTTGCCGCGGAGACTCAGTTCACTGGGCTGAGCAGTCTTCCAGTCGCCGACTTCTTTATAGCTCGGTGGAGCTACGACTGGCGGCCGATGATATTTCGGACCCACGGCGCAACCAACAAGCAGGAACATGCTGGCGAGACACATGGTCGCAACACGATACTTGCAGCCTCGAATCTTAGTGGTCGGACCTTCGGGCGTATTCATCATGCACCTCCCGTAGCGGCTGTATTGGCTGTCGTGTTAGGCGCCACGACTTGCACCTTTTGTCCCGAGACAAGAGAGTCCGGTGGATTTACGATCATGGAGTCGTTAGCCTGGAGACCCGACACGATCTCGATCTTTTCGCCGAAATCGTGGCCTGGGGTTACTGATCTGAGCGAAGCGGCGCCACTCTTCACGACTGCAACCTGCAATCCGTGCGAGCGGAAGATAAGAGCCGAGACCGGCACCAAATAGGAAGAAGCCTGTCCGGGTACCTTGAGGTGGGCCTCAGTGTAAGCACCGGAGAGCAACTCACCACTTGGATTATCGACGTCGATCTCCGCGATCAAGGTGCGAGTGGCATAGTTGATCGACTCCGAGGTGCGAACCAATTTGCCTTGGAACCGTTGTCCAGGGAATTCCGCGAGAGTGAGATCCGCCGTTAAACCCGGCTTCGCAGCCCGCGAGTACTGTTCAGGCACGTTCACATAGACCCGCAACTGCCCGGGCTGGGAAATGTGGAAGAGATCGGTTTTTGGATTTCCCGAATTGCCGGAATTGACTAGCTGACCGATATCCGTGTTACGCGCTGTGATGATGCCACTGAATGGAGCGTACACTTTCTCGAAGGACTGCAAGGTTTCGAGTTGCTTAACGTTCGCTTGATTGGCTTCGACTATCGACTTGTTCGCGTTGTAGGTCCCGACAGCATTATCGACATCTTGCTGTGCGACCGCGTGTGAGGCCAACAAGCCTTCGTAGCGATTCTTGATGATCCCGGAGAGCTTGAGATTGGCCTCGGAAGTGGCGAGATTGCTGCGTGACTGCTGCAATTGCTGATCGACTTCGGGCGTCTCAATCGCGGCGAGCAATTGCCCTTTCTTCACGTGCGCTCCAATGTCGGCATACCAAGCCTTCAGATAACCATTGGTGCGAGCGTAAATCGGGGCACTCGTGAAGGGCTGTACGTTCCCCGGCAACACGATCTCTTGTAACGGCGCCGAGCGTTCAGGAGTGGCGACGGAAACCGCGGGCAATGACATCTGCGCGGTTTCAGCACGCACCGTGGCCGCGTGCCGGAGACGTGTAGTGATGCCGTACGCCAAGATTCCCCCGAATAGCAGGAGAATCACGCACGAGACGATCCAACTCTTCCGCGGCCGGTGCGCTGCTAGTGCGACGATCGGCGTTGAAGGTTGTTCGTGGCGGGTAGCGCTATTCCGACTTGATAATTCCATTGCCATAAAAATTCCTTTATTCCTTCGAAGATTGTCCTAGGCCTCGATGCCGGTATTAGCACTCTGCCGGCGCATACCATGAATGACGCTAAAGACTGCGGGGACGAAGAACAGCGTTGATACCGTAGCGAACAGCAACCCGCCGATCACGGCGCGTCCGAGAGGTGCGTTTTGCTCTCCGCCGTCGCCCAGCCCAAGTGCCATCGGCGCCATGCCGATAATCATTGCCAGAGCCGTCATTAAGACCGGTCGGAAGCGCATGTATCCTGCCTGTATGGCTGCTTCGACCGCACTGAGTCCCGATTGCAGTTGTTCCTTCGCGAAACTGACCACCAGAATGCTGTTTGCCGTCGCGACGCCGACACACATGATGGAGCCCGTGAGGGCGGGGACGCTGATGGTAGTGCCGGTCATGAAGAGGAACCAGACGATCCCGGCGAGTGCCGCCGGCAAAGCCATCAGGATGATGAACGGGTCAAGCCACGACTGAAAGTTCACAACAATCAGCAGGTAAACGAGAGCGATGGCAAACATCAGGCCCGTTAACAATCCGATGAAGGATGTACGCATGGTCTGGATTTGTCCTCGCACGATGATCTGCGATCCGCGTGGAAGCTGTTTCTGACTGGCGTTGATGATCGAAAAGATGTCCTTGGAAATGCCACCAAGGTCTCGACCTTGGACGGAGCCGAAAATGTCGATCACGGGCGCTACGTTGTAATGAGAGACAACGCTCAATTGTGAACCACGAGTTATCGACCCAAGACTCGCTAGAATCGCGGGCGGGGCGTTACTCGTTCCGGTCACCGGAATGTTGTTAAGATCCTGCAGCGTCTGAACGCGATATTGTGGTGTTTGCGTAGCGATCGAGTAACTCACGCCGTTCTTTGGATTTAGCCAGAAAGTCGGTGAGGTTTGGGAACTGCCACTGAGGGTTACCAGCAGATTATTTGCAACGTCTCGCTGAGTGAATCCAATGGAAGCTGCCTTCGTCCGATCCACATCGATGTGCAGTTCTGGTTCATTAAACGTCTGCTGAATTCTGAGATCGGACGTGCCAGAAACGTTTCTTACACGTGCCAACAGATTGTCCGCGAATTGCCGGTTAGCCTCCAGGTTGTTGCCTACCACTTGAATATCAATCGGGGCCGGAAGCCCGAAATTCAGGATTTGGGTAACCATATCCGTCGGTAGGAAATAGAACGTCACGCCGGGAAATGTCCGCGCCAGTTTCAACCTGAGGTCGTGGACGTAATTTGCTGTTGGGCGGTGTTTCGCCGCGAGCGTGACAATAATGTCCGCATCCTGCGTCCCAACCGGAGCTGAATTGCTGTAGGAAAGATTGATACCGCTGTAGGGCAGTCCAATGTTGTCGATGACGCCAGCAAACTCTTGCGGCGGTATCTGCTTTCTGATCTCGCTTTCCACCTGATCGCACAAGGCGGCGGTTTCTTCAATGCGCGTCCCGGTCGGAGCACGCATGTGCAGCGTGAAGGCACCGCTATCGACGGAGGGGAAAAAGTCTTGCCCAAGCCATGGCACTAGACCGAAGGAGAGCAGACACGCTCCGAGGAAGCCGACGACAAAGATTCGGCGATGATTGATAAAGGTTTCCAGCAACCCGCGATAGGCGCTCCGGATGCTCTCAAAACCGTGCTCGAATCGTTCTTGAAAACGTACTAGAGGATTCTTGCTCACGCTGGGTTCCGGTGAAGTGCCTTCCGCGTGTGCCTTGAGGAAGTATTTGGCCATCGTCGGCACCAGGGTTCGCGAAAGCAGGTAAGAAGCCAGCATGGCGAAGACCACAGCTTCCGCGAGCGGTACAAACAGGTAACGCGCGACACCGGTGAGGAGGAACATCGGTACAAACACGATGCAAATGCTGAGGGTCGAAACCAGCGCCGGAATTGCGATCTGCTGGGCGCCGTCCAGGATGGCCTCTTCTAATTCCTTCCCTTCGGCAAGATAGCGGTGGATGTTCTCGATGGTTACCGTCGCATCATCAACGAGAATGCCGACTGCCAGCGCCAGCCCGCCCAGGGTCATGAGGTTTATCGTCTCGCCCAGGGCGCTCAACGCGATGATCGACGATAGGATCGACAGCGGAATTGAGATGGCGATGATGAGCGTGCTGCGCCAGCTGCCAAGAAACAAAAGAATCATGATGGCCGTCAGGCATGCAGCCATGAGTGCCTCTCGGATCACGCCGGAAACCGCTCCGCGCACAAAGACGGATTGATCCCCTAGCAACCGGATTTGAAGGTCCGGCGGTAAGGTGTTCTTGACGCTCGGCAGTAGCTGCTTAATGGTGCTGATGATGTTGAGTGTCGAGGCATTGCCGATCTTCTGGATCGTCATTAGCGTCGAGCGTCTGCCATTGACACGCACGATATTGGTCTGTGGCGGGAAGCCATCGCGTACGAATGCCACATCGTGGACATAGACGGTCGAGGTTCCCACGGTCTTGATGGGCAAATCGTTCAGTTGCTGAATGGACGACGGACTCCCATTCATGTTTATGTTGTATTCGTACGTGCCGATCTTCGCTGTCCCGGAGGGCAGGATCAGATTCTGCACGTTGATCGCATTCACCACGTCCAGAGGAGAGAGTCCGTGTGATTGCAATGCGGTGGTATTTAGGTCCACTTGAACCTGGCGCTGCTTGCCGCCGTAGGGATAAGGTACGGCCGTGCCGGGCACGGAAGTAAGTTGGGGCCGGATGAAGTTCAACCCCAAGTCATTCAACTGTTGCTCTGAGAGCGTAGGACTGGACAGCGCGAGCTGAAGAATCGGAACGCTGGAAGCGCTGTAAGTAATGATCAAAGGCGGCGTGGTTCCGACCGGCAATTGCTTGAGCTGGGTTTGGGACTGGCCTGCGATCTGCGCGATAGCCGTGCTTATGTTTGCACCGGGATGAAAAAAGACCTTGATGACCGCAACACCGTTGAGAGACTGCGACTCCAGATGCTCAATGTCATTGACCGTCGTCGTGAGGTTGCGTTCCTGGAGGGTGATGATTCGGTTCGCCATATCCTCCGGCGCGAGCCCGGTGTAGTTCCAAATAATGCTGACTACGGGAATGTTGATATTCGGGAAGATGTCCGTAGGAGTGCGAAGGGCTGCGAGCGTTCCCAGGATTAGGATCAGGATAGCCAGCACTACGAACGTGTATGGCCGTCTTAAGGCGAGCTTAACGATCCACATATGTATTCCTTTAGCCTGCTAAACCGGCCGCGTTTTCGATTTCCTTCCGTTGCATTGCATTCTTCTCTTGCGTAATCCACTCCCGGATATATGCCGAGCAATTTCTCAGTTCGGTACCGGCAGCCTCGTGGCTTGCTAGGAACTGCACGGCATCTCGGTCGACGAGTTTTACGTGACTCAGATCCAGGACGATCTCACGCTCTACGGTTTCAGATTTCAGGAGGACTTCGAGATCCGCCACTTGGTCCGCTTGGATCCGACCCGTGAGAGTGAAAATGACCGACATCTGTTCGACTGATCTTTGAATTCTTAACGTCATTTTTGATTGGCCTTCCGCACTTGACAAAAGCAACCCAATTGCCAGGTGCCAAGCAAATGAAAACAAACTTCTTAGCCAACGCCGGTGATCACGAGAACTCGGAAATTCCCGAAATCTCGGGATGAGTTTTACGGATTGGGAAGTTGTGTTAGCGATCGGATGGGCAGTGTCCGCTTTGGCCCCCATACGAAAGGCACGAGGAGATGATGAAGATCGGGGGAGGCTAGACTTTTCTGAAGCGCTGCTTGTTGATCTTTAGAGACTTGATCTTGGAATCAAGCGTTGATTGTGGAATGCCGAGTCTAGCCGCAGCTCCCGAAGGGCCAGATACCTTGCCGTTACTTTCCGCCAGCGCCGCCTCGATAATTTCCCTCTCCTGGACAGCGAGTTTCTCGGAAAGTGGTTGTCTCGGCGAATCGCCGGGAAGTGCGCGTCGCCCGAGCCAAGTCTCATCGACCGAAAGGTTTTCCGAATCCGAGATGATTACAGACCGTTCGATCACGTTCTGGAGCTCACGAATATTGCCCGGCCAAGCATAGGATTCAAGGAGTTCGAGACTCCTTTTGTTGATCCCGGTGATCGTCTTTCCAGCTTTGCTGGCGTAACGATCAATGAAGTACTCCACCAGCAGAGGAATGTCTTGCTTTCGTTGGCGCAAGGGAGGGACTTCGATCGGAAAAACGTTCAGCCGGTAGAACAAATCCTCGCGAAATCTGCCTTCAGCGATGGCAGCCTCCAAGTCACGATTCGTGGCAGCGACTACCCGGACGTCAATCTGAAAAGATTCATTTCCACCTACACGCTGAAATTCGCGTTCTTGCAGTACTCGCAAGAGAGAGATCTGCGTCTCGGCCGGCAGTTCACCGACCTCGTCCAGGAAGATCGTGCCACCTTCGGCCGACTCGAAGCGGCCCAATCGTCGCTGGGTCGCGCCCGTGAAAGCGCCCTTTTCATGGCCGAACAGTTCCGAAGCAATTAGGTCGCGCGGGATTGCCGCGCAATTGACACTCACGAAGGCTCGGGAGGACCGTTGGGACCGCTTGTGAATCGCGCGAGCTATAAGCTCCTTTCCCGTACCCGTTTCGCCAGTGATCAGAACCGTCGAATCGGTGGGTGCTACTTTCGCCACTTGCGAGAGCACCGCTTGGAGGGCTGGAGACGAACCCACGATCTCCTCGAACATTCTGGTGATGTCGATTTCTTCGCGAAGAGCGAGGTTCTCCTTATACAACTGGTCCCTTAGTGTTCGAATTTCCTCGAACGCATTCTTCATCGTGGTGATATCCATCACCGCCCCGACAAAAAACGGACTGCCCACTTCGCGATTTAAGGCGTGACCCAGAACGTGGACTCTCTTGATGGAACCGTCGGGCATCGACAAACGATGTTCAAAATCTAGATCTCTCCCATGCTGAGAGGCTCCGGCCAAGGCCTCTTGTACAAGTTGAACATCCTCGGGATAGACCCGTTCAAGCACCAATTGCACAGTAGGTTTTTGCGTTCGATCGTATTCGAAAATCCGAAAGCTCTCTTCCGACCAGAACAGTTCTCCGGTGCCGGCGTTCCACCCGAAACTGCCTGTGTGACTCAGCGTCTGAGCTTCGGCAAGATATGCCTCGCTTGTGCCGAGCGCTTCGTTGGTTTTCTTGAGCTCCTGGACCGTTTCGCTCAGATCGTCGCGTGCCCGTCTGAGCGATTCTGTAGCCCTCCGTTGCGCAGCGCTGAGCGAGCCAACAAACACGGCTGACACGATAAAGACAAGAAAGCGCGGCATCTGGCCAGGCTTTGCGGCCCATGAATCAACGGGAGGCAGAAAGCCATAGTAGAAAGCGAGAGCAGTAAGGACGGTAGCCAGGAATCCCGGTCCTACGCCACCCAACCACGCGCTGACCATCACCGCACACAGAAACAGCGACACTGGAGCCGATTCCAGGTGGAAGACTGGCCAATGTGAAATCAACAGCGCTCCCAAAACGGAGAGAACAGCAGCTCCGTATCCCCGAATCATTTGTAATTCTCTTCGTGAATAGAGATGGGGACTGGACACTGATGTGCTCCGGTGAGAGGGCCACCAGCGAAATCTTAGCACCAACGATACGGTTCCAACCTGACGCCAACGTGTTCGCCATCTCTCCAGACGCCTGAAGCGGAATCGAAGCCTCGGTCTGCCAGATCACAAGTTTTCGGAAATTTCCGGATTCTCGTGATCATCGTCGTCATTAAACCTTGCCATTTTAGTTTGTTAGCATTTGGCCGTCACTTTGCTTTAACTAGGAGCGGAAGAGAGGGAACGACGCAAAACTCAGAAATTGCTCAGGTTCTAGGGCCACGGTCGAGATTGGGCGATAGGGCGTCACTAGCGAGGGAGCAAGAGGATGGCATTCAAGCTAGAAATATCATTCGCTGAACGTCGGTTCTACTTTATGGGGATCCTGATTTGCCTCGTTTCCGGCACGCTTCGGGTCCAGTCATGGTCGATGCAACCCGGATCGTTCGCTCAGGAGGGGAGCAGTCTAGGCAGGTTACCGGCAGCTGGCGCAATTCCCGAATCCCTGGCGAACACCCAAGAACCCACGGCAACCGATGGGGGCTTGGCCGATACCCCGCTATCGGCTCGTTGTAAATTCAGCCTTTTTCTGAGAACTACATATTCGCCCTACACTTTCGCGTCAGCAGGTTTCGGGGCGACTTGGGCCCAAGCCACTGGGCAGTGGCCCCACTACGGTGGAGGTATGCAGGGTTGGGGGAAGCGATTTGGCGCGACTCTCGCCAATACAGAATCGCGGAGATTCATCCAGACTTTTGCTTTTGTCGACGATCTTGCATCAGGATCCTCGCTATTTTACTTCGCACAGGAGGACGCTCATTTCCCGGGCGTGGTATTCCGCAAGTCACCAGAAATGACAATGGCGAGAGCGTGTTCAATACATCCGAGTTTCTGGGCGCTATGTTCGCTAGTTCGCTACAAAACGCCTACTACCCAAGACATGACCGAAATTTCGCGGAAACCATGAATCGCTTTGGTGGGGCCCTGAGCTCGGATGCGATTGGATATCTTCTGCTCGAATTTACGCCGGATATCAAGCATTTCTTCCGGAAACATGTACCGCCAAAAATCCTGAAGATGGAGGAGAAGCTTCCTATCCCTGCCGAAGATAAGCCTTAGCCGGGCCGGTTTCCGTCTCTTGGTGCCTGACCGACCTGAATGCTGTGGAAAGCTGGTGACGGGGAATGCCAATCTTTGCGCGGTCGAAATGGATTGAGATTTGATCGACCGTTTGTCCGGGGATGACGCTATGTCGACCACGAACCGATTGCTTCCTTCAATCTTCGTTCCCCGACGCTCCGGTGCCCTTGTGCGGCGGTATGGTATTGCTACTGGTCTTGTCACCGCGGCGCTGGCTGCCGCCTTTGTTCTGCGCGTGTATGGCCTGCCACACCCGTTTCTGTCATTCTCCTTTGCGGGCATTGCTATTGCCTTTTGGTACGCCGGAACGGGACCGGGTTTGCTAGCTGTCGTACTGTCTTATTCGGCATTGACTTACTGGCTCTTCGCCGCAGAACTCAGAGAAAGTACCGTCATCCGCCTTCTGACTGCTTTTGAGCGAACAGTACCAATCCTTGCCGTACGGCCTGCCAGCCGCCGGCTGTCCACCAAAGTTCGCATTTTCATCGAGCACCTGGAGAAGACTTGGGCGCTCTGTTCCCAGTTCAACCCACGACCCAGCTAAAACTGTGGCGCGATGCTTGGCCGTCAAGATTGCGACACTTGGTCAAACCTGGCTACCCAACATGCGGTCCAGATTGAATGCGGCGCTGATCAACGCGAGATGAGTAAAGGCCTGCGGGAAATTGCCCAGCGCCTCGCCCTGCGGCCCGGTCTGCTCTGCATAAAGCCCAAGATGATTCGCATAGCCCAGCACCCGTTCAAACAGCAATCTGGCCTGATCCAG
>Ga0070697_100000468_pt1 | contig 30881 bp, 21 predicted proteins | sample KBSK1501metaG_FD_65475 | JGI IMG/M metagenome (GOLD analysis project Ga0070697, IMG submission 65475) | Corn, switchgrass and miscanthus rhizosphere microbial communities from Kellogg Biological Station, Michigan, USA - KBS K1-50-1 metaG | ecosystem: Host-associated > Plants > Roots >...
GATTACCGCTTCGACATTGTCCGCAAGATCGACAATGCGTTTGTAATTTGCGGAATCGACCAAAATGTCGCCGTAAGCGAGAACAAACGAAGAGTCGGCCACGAAATTTCGCGAAAGGTCGACAACGCGGCCGGTGCCATCTTGCGCCACCTGCGTCGCATATTGGATGTCGATCTTGTAGCGCGACCCGTCTCCGAAAAAATTTTGCACGGCCTCAGCGCGGTATCCGACGATAATTAGAAATCTCCGGACACCGGCATCGCGCAAACCTTCAACGATGTGCTGCAGAACCGGTTTACCGCGGACTTCAATCATTGGCTTCGGCAGATCGGCGGTCAGTTCGCGCATCCGCGTACCGCGACCGGCCGCGAGCAGGACTGCCTTGTCGATCTTCGTCATGCGTTACTCAGTGACCCTCACCTCAATCCTCTCCCTGTGAGGGAGAGGCGGACGCGAAGCGCCAGTGAGGGTTGCGTTTTGTAGTTTCAATTGAAATTTCCACACGACTCAATCACAGTGCGCGCCAGTGGCTACTCTGCAATTTCTCAGTAAGTATCGCGAGACCGGATTGCTTTTGTTTCGGGCGAGTCTCGGTCTGATCTTCATCATCCTAATCGCGCCCATTTTGTGGAGCGGCGAGGGGAGCTGGGAGCATTTTGGTTCCGCCATGCGGCATCTCGATTTTCATTCGCACTATGCATTTTGGGGATTCGTCGGCGCAATTATCGGCTGCGCCGGAGCCGTTCTAATGATTCTCGGCTTATTTTTTCGAATCGGGGTGCTGTTTGCGCTCGCTGTCACGCTCGTTCACCTGGTCGCGGTCTGGCATAGCCGTGGCGAATTTCTCGTCCGGATGCCGGCGTTCGAGATGTCGATCTTACTGGTGAGTCTTCTTTTCATCGGCCCCGGCAAATACAGCGTCGACAAAGGTTAAGACGACTTCGCTTCTTTCGGAGTCTCTGTTTTCGCTGGCGCAATGATGAGGCCGGGCAAATTCGCTTGTTTGATCAGGTCGCTGACTTTCGCCACGTCTTGAGATTTGATCTGCGTCCATTTCGCCAATTGATCATCCAATTGTTTGCTCAGCGTTTGAAACACCTCGAGCTGCGATTTGGTCGGCTCGGTTGAGTCGCCCGCATCGATGAAATGGCTGAAAGAATCAAAGCGCTCGTTCAACATGCTTGGGAACGCGAGATTTCCTTCCGAGCCCTTCATGTTCACTTGGATCAGCTCTTTCTCGACGTCCGACATTTTGTGATCGAGATCGTCCGCGGCCGCGAGGGCAGATTTGAGTTTTTCATCGTCACCGAAGCGAAAATGGAGAGTTTTGATCTGTGCTTTGACATCGCGAATCTCATTGATTGCCTGGTGGAGTTGCGAAATGCGATCGGTCACCTGCGTCGACAAAGCGAATTGCTTTTGCAATGCGGCTTCTGATCCTTTATTGCGGGGATCGATCACTAATTTCAACGGCACCGTCTGCGATTTGCCTGCGACCGTCAGCTTCACCTGATAATCGGCGGGCAAAGCGAGCGGACCTTTCGGGCCCGTTCCGCCATAGAACGCGCCCGGCGTTTGTATCGGATCGTTGTAACGCAAATCCCACGCGAACCGGTTCATTCCTTCATTTGCCGGAATCGTTTTGACGCGCTCCACGCGATCCGGCCATTCTGGCGGTTGTTCGCCTTCTTTTTTCTCTTTGTTCGAAAGATGGCGGACAACTTTTCCCTGCCCATCGAGAACATCGAGCGTCACTTCATCTTTCGGCGCGGTCTTCAAGTAATAATCGATCATCGCGCCCGCGGGCGGGTTGTCGCCCGCCGGTTGGCGTCGGTCGAATTCTTCCGGGTAATGCAAACGCAAAGCGGTTTCCGGTTGGTAAAGAATGAAATCCGAATTGGCCGACTGCGCGCTCAACTGCCGAAGCGGCGTGATATTATCGAGCACCCAAAACGATCGACCATGCGTCGCCACAACTAAGTCGTCGTCTTTGATGACGAGATCATGAATCGGAGATCGCGGCAGATTTAACTGCAACGGTTGCCAATGCGCGCCGGAGTCAAACGAAACATAAACGCCAAGCTCCGTTCCGGCGTAAAGCAACTCGCGCTTTTTCGGATCCTCGCGCACGGCATGGACGTACGCACCGTCAGGAATTCCGTTGACGATGGAACTCCAGGTCTTGCCGAGATCAGTCGTTTTGAAAATATACGGCTTGAAGTCGTCGAGCTTATGTCGATCGATCGCGGCATACGCAGTTTTGCCATCATGCGGTGACGCTTCAATCAAATCCACCGTGCTCCATTCCGGCATTTTCGGACTGACGTTGTTCCAATGCCCGCCGTCGTCCGTCGTGACCTGAATGAGACCATCGTCGGTCCCGGCCCAGAGCGTGCCTTTGTCAACCGGCGATTCGGTTAACGCAAAAACCGTGTCGTAATATTCGACTGACGTGATGTCGTTTGTGAGCAGGCCGCCGCTCGGCTGCTGCTTCGTTTTGTCGTTGCGCGTCAGATCGCCGCTGATCTGCGTCCAGCTCTGGCCATGATCGGCCGATTTGAAAACGCATTCCGCCGCGGTGTAGATCACATCGGGGTTGTGCGGCGAAAGCAGAAGTGGCGAGACCCATTGAAAGCGATGGACCAGATCCACAGCGCCGCGTCCTGAGTTGTCCAATGGCACAGGACTAACGTCCTGATCGTCCTCTTTCGTTTTGTTGTAACGCGCGATGTAGCCTTCGCTGTTGGAATAAATGATGTGCCAATCGCGCGCATCGGGCACGACGAACCCGCACTCTCCGCCGCCGGCCGGATACCAATCCTCGCGACCGATTACGCCCGAGTCGGTCCGGCTCGCGATGCAAACGTTCGAGTTGTCCTGTTGCGCGCCGTAAATGTGATATGGAAACGCGTTGTCGACGGCGACGTGATAAAACTGCGCTGTGGGCTGGTTGTTTTGCGTGGTCCACGTTTTTCCACCGTCGGTCGAGATAGCCGCGCCTCCATCGCTGGTATTACCAATGCGGTTCGGATTTTGCGGATCGATCCACAAACCGTGGTGATCACCATGGCGCGCGGGAAGAAGATTAAACGTTTTGCCGCCATCAACGGATTTGAATGCGCCCGTATTTAAGAGATAAACTGTGTCCGCCGATTTCGGATCGGCGTAAACTTTACTGAAGTACCACGCGCGCTGCCGAAAGCGCCCGTCGTCATTCACCCGCGTCCATTTTTGTCCGGCATCATCAGAGCGAAACAATCCGCCTTCTTTCGCTTCGATAATTGCGTAAACGCGATTCGAATCCGCGCCGGAAACGGCGACGCCGATTTTGCCCAAAATTCCTTCGGGAAGACCGTTGCCTTCCAAACGTTTCCAGGTCACGCCGTTGTCTTCCGAGCGATACAATCCGCTACCCGCTCCGCCGCTCGAAAAGAACCACGGTTGGCGGCGCGCCTGCCAAAGTGACGCAAAAACAATGTTCGGATTGTGCGGATCGAAAACGACGTCGATGCCGCCGGTGTTTTCGTCTTTGCTCAAAACTTTCGCCCACGTCTTGCCGCCGTCCGCTGTGCGGAAAATGCCGCGCTCCTGATTCGGTCCAAATGCGTGACCAAGGGCCGCGACCAGGACGACGTCGGCGTTTCTTGGATCGACAATCAGCGCGCCGATTTGGCGGCTGTCTTTTAGTCCGACGTTTTTCCAGGTCTTTCCCGCGTCGATTGATTTGTAAATGCCGATTCCATAAGTCGTGTTGCCGCGAATGGCCGCTTCACCGGTGCCGGCGTAAACGACGTTGTGATCTGACGGCGCGACCGCGATGGCGCCGATCGAGGAAATATCTTCTTTGTCGAAAAGCGGCGTCCAACTCTGGCCGCCGTCCGTTGTTTTCCAAACACCGCCGGCAACCGCGCCGAAATAATAGGTGTCGGGTTCGCCGGGAACACCCTCAATCGCGAGTGCGCGGCCGCCGCGGAACGGGCCGACTTGTCGCCATCGCATTCCGCTGAATAGTTTTTCGTCAATTGCGCCGGCCGGAGTTGGTTTGGGAGATGCCGTCGGCGCGCGCGTGAATGACGGCGTCTGGCCGCCTTCGCGCGGCGTCGGACTGACGGCAAACGTGTCGGAACAAACGAAAACGAGTGCCGTTAAAAGGAGAAAGCGCAAAATAGGCGTAATCATCCGCCTAAGGTGAAAAGCTGGCCGCGCGGTTCAACTGGAATCGCGCTGAAACGATACTTTGCGCTGCTAGACAGCTAAAACGCGTAACCAGCAATTGCGCGCAACTGAAAATCTGGCTCGTTGCGCGCGCGCGTGAATTGCGCGAGTGCTGTCAACGTTCCCCACCATTTGCCGGCATGAACGGAGATATTTGGGCCGCCAGAAATTACCGCACGCTCAGCGTGCGAAAATTTTTGGAACGCGATCTCATGGACGAACTCCACGCCAGCTGAAACGCGGCGATTCAGTTCATAGCTGCCGCCGAGCGATTCCTGGAACTCCGCTTCGCGTTCGCCTAATTCTCTACCCTGCCAAACGGCCTCGAATGTCGCGTTGTAGGCAAGAATAACTGTCGCGAAGTTTTTCTGGACGATTAATTTCGATTCCGACCCGAAGATCCGATCGCCGCCTTCAATCTCTTCATAAACCGCCAACCCAATCGGCGCCTTTTCTGGGTCGCGGATTTGATAGACAAGCTCGAGCGCAGCGTCCGAGAAGACAAAACCATTATTCTCTTTCGAACTGACGTAATTCCAATCCGCCAGATAAACGCTGGCCTGTAATTTTTCGATCACTCCAAATTCGATTTCATGACGAAAGTCGGCTTCGCCGAAACTGTGATCGCCACTTTTCCGGATTTGTCCGGTTACCCAATTTTCTAATTCGAATTCGCCCGGCTCTTCGATCGTTGCTTCGTAAACGAATGTGAAGTGCCGTTGATCTGCGAAGCAAACGGTCGCTAGGATCGACAATAAGAGAACGACCGCGAAGCGAAATGCTGGATGCGCAATATTCGATAAACGCATCCAACCCTCCAGCGATCTCGAATCTAGTATCGTTCCGCTGTCGAAAGCGCGGGAAGCGCAACATCGGCTTGAGCTTTGGCTTCTTGAACAGGCTCGGGAATCGCGGGCCTGCCGCCAAGATAACGCGTCGCATAATACGAACCGATCACGAGCACCGCAGCGATGAATTGCGCAATGAGAGTTTCGTAAGTTGGGAAAACCGAGAACCACATTCCGATCCAGCGCGGAATCATTGGAACCAACGCTTGAATTGGCGTTGTAGAGATCCAATGCGCGAGCTGCATCTCCTGCGCTTGTTCGCCCACCATCACCAGCAACACCATGCCGAGGAGAATGCCGGTCGTGATCAGCATCTTTCGATAGGGAAGCCGCTGCTGAAGAACAAACGTCAGCACCGCGACCATGCCGGAGAGTGCAATGCCCAGCAGCGCACCTTTCAAGACAACGCCGCCGCCAAATCGCAGATTGTAACTCTGCAAAAACAGGACGACCTCAAAGCCTTCGCGATAAAGCGAAGTGAATCCGAGCAGGATCAATCCCCAAAGCAACGATCGCTTGGCGATTTCTCCGCCGTTTTCGAGCAACGCCTTGCGCCGGCGATTGTGTGCGCGGATCCAACCGCCCCAGTAAATTTTGTGGAAGAACCAGTTCATGATCACGAGCAACACGACGACCGCAAGAAGTCCGGTTGCGGCTTGCAAATCGAGCGCGCGCATATTGTCGCTCAGCGAATCGACAATTCGGACCGCGATGAACCATGTGATCAGTGTCGCGCCAAACGCGACGCCCGCGCCAACCGCAACCGGACGTCGATACGCGCGTTTCGCGCCGGTCATGCTCGCAGTAATCGCCGCCAGCACCAGGATGCATTCCAATCCTTCACGAAAAACGAGAATGCCGATGTCGAGAAACGCGACGGTCGGACTCGTGTTTGGCTGAGTCGGGTCAGGCGCGCCGTGCGCGGTGACTCCCTGCCACACGATCATCCCCAGGACCGCAATCGCAGCGGCGAAAATGCCGATCCCAAAAATGATCCGCCACGGCCGGCCGACCTGGCGCAAAGCAGTCGCATTCATAGTAAAAGCCTACCACAGCGCTAACCTGCCTGCTGCCGGTCGGTTGCGTTTTTTTAGCGGCGATTTGCGCGCCCTACTTGTGGTCGCCCCGAACGAAGACCGGTGTTTGCCGCGAAAGATAAGCATCCGTTTGTTTGGCAAATCAATCTGGCTTACGACGCTTCTCAGCGCTTCCGGTTCCATAAGACTGAGAATGCTGGTGATTATTGGAGCCATGAACAATGTGTCGGCCAAGAGCACTCGTTGTCCGCCTATCCATACCGACACCTAGTCGGAATATTCCCAGGAATAAAATAAGATTCGTTTGGTTCTGGGATGAGTAAAAGACAACAGCGTGGATCATGGATGCCGCCCTAATTCGGATTTTCGCTGGGAGAGCGGAATAAAACGTGGCGAACCCGCTTTGTACTAATGGAAGGAAAAGTGAAGACTCACTGGGATGTTATGAACTACAAAAACATTGCTGCAGTCACAATTGGTCTCTCGATTTGCATTTCTGCAGCCTCAAACGCAATGGCGCAACGACACGGTGGCGGCGGATTTGCCGGCAGCGGCGCCGGTTTCGGTAGAGGCGGCTTTAACGGTGGTGGATTCAACCGTGGTGGGTTTCATGGTGGCTTCAATGGGCGCAACTTTGCCGGCCGCGGTTTTCGTGGCGATCGTGGCTTCCGCGGCGATCGGTTTCGCCATCGTCACTTCGACGACTTCGTTTTCTTCGGAGATTTTTGGGACCCGTTCTTTTACTATCCGTATCCATATTACGGTTACCATCCTTACGGATATTATGCCGATGGTTACGGATACGATTCTTACGATCAATCTGTTTACCAGGGCAGAGCGGGATATACCGATTCTTTTGTCGATCAGGTCCAGCTCCGCCTGGCTCGTGCCGGCTATTATCGCGGCGCCATCGATGGCGTGAGCGGCAACGCAACGCGAAGGGCGATCCGTGATTACCAGCGCGCACACAGCTTGCCAGCGGACGGTCAGATTCGGGGCCGACTGCTCACAAGCATGGGCCTGGGATAAGTCCGTCTGCGCAGCTCCCGGTCGGTTGCGTTTTTTTAGCGGCGATTTGCGCGGTTTAAAACGAATCAGGAACCCAGGAAACCAGGAAAAGATCGACAGAAACTCAAAATTAGTGGTTTTCCGCGCGGCGTTTGATCGCGCGCAACCACGTTCGGCGAATGATGTCGCTCCCGGGATGAATGATGCGCCAGTAAACCGCGAACCGGCGGACGCCGTTGTCGTTGTTTCCGTAAACGCGCGTCACGGTGCAGACTGTCGATCCTCCGCCAGAATCGGGCGTGACGAGATAATTCATCGTCGCGAGCACCACTCCCGGCGGCAGCGTTTTGCGAAATATTTCCGGCGTTAGTTTGGCCGGCGCGTGAATTCCGCGAGGAGCCGCGATGACCGTGCCAACCACGATCTCGCGCGGCGCTTCATCCGCGAGATAAATGAAAGTTGTCTGCGTTGCCACATCGAGAAGCGGTTTGTTCTCCGGCGCATTCATGATGCTCTCCGGCCCGGGCCGGCCGCAGCGACGTATCGCGATCAATGTTCGAAACAAAAAAATCTCATCGGCGCGTATCGCGTGGATCGCCGCGAACACCTTTTCCGGCGGCGCGTCGACATGGATGACGTGTCGCTCATCGAATTGCCAGACCGGCATCCATTCATCAAGTTTTGTCGCCGGAGTTGAAATTTGTTTTGTCCGCGCCGGCAACAACAGAATGACAACGGCAACAAGGAACCCAACGGCCGCAACCATCGCGCCGGCTTTACGCGTCCGAATGCGGAGAAAACGAAGCGGCCACAAGATCGACAACAACCCGACGAAGATTATCGCGAAACCGAGATAGAGAAGAACGGAATCGAGCATTCCGGTTTGTCATCCTGAACGAAGTGAAGGATCTCTCACAAGCTCGCTGATCACGCTAAGTAGATTGTGTGCTCCGCGCTCCGAATGTGAGATCCCTCGCTCCGCTCGGGATGACAGCGCAGCTATTTCATCTTGACGCCGCGCTTGCGAATTTCGTCGACGCAATCTCAATCGCGCCGAACAAATTCGTTCTAAGAAAACTTCGTCGGTTCATGCTGCATCAACGTCTACCGCAGAGGACCCGGAGTTCGTAGAGAAAAAGTCTCGTTTCCTCGGCGCGCTCGGCGATCTCTGCGGTGATCAAGGTATTGGGGAAAAGCGCCGACGAATTACACGTCGTAATACATCGAGAATTCGTACGGATCCGCCTTCGCCGAGGCTACGGCGTGACAGGTGCGATCGCAGCGTTCGCGATTAAACATCGTAATACATGCTGAATTCGTACGGATGCGGACGCAATCTGAGGGCGTCGTATTCTTTTTGTTTCATGTCGATCCAGTTGGCGATGAAGTCGGCGTTGAAGACGTCGCCGCGGAGCAGGAAGGAATGATCTGCCTGGAGCGCTTCGATCGCGCCGCGGAGTGAATCGGGCACGCTCGCAATCTGGGCGAGTTCTTCCGGCGGCAGATCGTAAAGATTTTTGTCGAGCGGATCACCGGGGTCGATTCGGTTCTGGATTCCATCGAGACCCGCGAGGAGCATCGCGCTGAAGGCGAGATACGGATTCGCCGCCGGATCGGGCGTGCGAAACTCGATTCGTTTCGCCTTTGGACTCGGCGAATAAGTTGGAATGCGAATCGCGGCGGAACGATTGCGTGCGGAGTAAGCGAGATTGACCGGTGCTTCGAATCCGGGCACGAGGCGTTTGTAACTGTTAGTGGTCGGATTGGTAAGGCAGGTGAGCGCGGGCGCGTGTTTCAAAATGCCCCCAATGAAAAAGAGCGCGATGTCGCTCAGCCCGGCGTAACCGTTGCCGGCGAAAAGCGGTTTGTCGCCGTTCCAAAGCGAGATGTGCGTGTGCATGCCCGAGCCGTTGTCGCCGAACACAGGCTTAGGCATGAACGTGACCGTGCGGTTATGGCGCTTGGCCACGTTACGAATGATGTATTTGTAATACTGCATCGAATCAGCCATGTGCTTGAGCGGCGCGAAACGGACGTCAATTTCCGCCTGCCCGGCAGTTGCAACTTCGTGATGTTGCTTGTCGATTGGAATGCCGGCTTTCTCGATTTCGAGCGACATCTCGTTGCGAATATCTTGCAATGAATCCATCGGCGGCACCGGGAAGTAGCCTTCCTTCGGGCGAATCTTGTAACCAAGATTGGGAAATTCTTCGCGCGCGCTGTTCCAATGTCCCTCGACGCTCTCGACCTGGTGGAATGACGAATTGCCGTTGTAACTAAATCGGACGTCGTCAAAGATGAAAAACTCCGCTTCCGGTCCGAAGAACGCGGTGTCGGCAATGCCGGTCGATTTCAAATAAGCCTCCGCTTTCTCTGCGACGCCGCGCGGGTCGCGATCGTAGGGCTCGCGCGTGATCGGATCGACAATCGTGCAGATCAAACTCAGCGTCGGCTCGGCATTGAAGATGTCGATCCACGCTGTCGCCGGGTCGGGAATCACGAGCATGTCGGAGGCGTTGATGACTTTCCATCCGCGGATGCTCGAGCCGTCAAAGCCGAGGCCGTCGGTGAACACGTCATCGTGATATTCGCTGAGCGTGGTGGTGAAGTGCTGCCACGTGCCGAGGAGGTCGGTGAACTTGTAATCCACAAGTTTCACGCCGTTGTCTTTGATCATTTTGTTGACGTCGGATGGAGTTTTGTCTTTGGCCATATCTCAGAGGTTAATGGTTAATGGTTGATAGTTGAGAGAAGCAAAAATGACGAAATCCGAATGTCGAATGTCGAAGGAATGACTAAATGGTGAAATCGGCGCTTCGGCCGAGTGCATCATTTCAAGTTCGTCCCTGTTTCGTCATCCGTCATTCGTGCTTCGCCATCAAATTTACACCGCTTTTTCGCCGATCTCTTCCGTGCGAATACGAATCGCGTGTTCCACTGGCAGCACGAAAACTTTGCCGTCGCCGATCTTGCCGGTCTTGGCCGCGCCTACGACCGCGGCGACGGCTTTCTCCACCATGTCGTCCGCAAGCACGACTTCCACCTTCACCTTTGGCAGAAAATCGACGGTGTACTCGCTGCCACGATAGATCTCGGTGTGCCCTTTCTGGCGGCCGAAGCCTTTCACTTCAGTTACGGTCATGCCTTCAATGCCAAGCTCGGCCAGGGCTTCCTTGACCTCCTCGAGCTTGAACGGCTTGATGATCGCTTCCAGTTTTTTCATTTCGATCTAGTCGCGCTCGCGTTCGCTTCATTAGAAGGTGAGAGCGGCACGCGCTCTCTTACCAACGCGATCTTGCGATTGCAAACAAGAAATTTTCGCAATCGCGCGGGAAATTTTTTGCGAAATTTTGCAGAGGTCTATACTGAGTTGATGCCGCGCGATTCGTTCATTCACCTCCACCTTCACACCGAATATTCGCTGCTCGACGGTGCCGTGCGAATGAAGGAGCTGATGAAAAAAGCGGTCGAATTCGGAATGCCGGCCGTAGCCGTGACCGATCACGGGAATCTTTTCGGGGCGATCGAATTTTATCAGGAAGCAACGCGCGCGGGCGTCAAGCCGATCATCGGTTGCGAGGCCTACGTTGCGCCGCGATCGCACAAAGAGAAGGCGAGTTCGCTCCGGGAAGCGGCTTATCATTTCACTTTGCTCGCGCAGGACGACACCGGCTATCGCAATCTGGTTAAACTGATCTCGACCGCGCATCTCGATGGATTTCATTATCGGCCAAGGATCGACAAGGAACTGTTGGCGCAATATTCCGCGGGTCTGATCGGATTGAGCGGTTGTCTCGCGGGCGAAGTCAATTCGGCGATTCAGTCGAACAACATCGACAAGGCGAAGCAAGCCGCCGTCGAATATCGCGACATCCTCGGCGCTGATAATTTCTTCATCGAGCTGCACGACCACGGCATGGAAGAACAACGGCAATGCAATCGAGTGTTGCCGCGAATCGCGAAAGACCTGGGCGTTGGGCTGGTCGCCGCGAATGACGTGCATTTTCTCCGCCGAAACGATCACGATGCGCACGACGTCATGCTTTGCATCGGCACCGGGAAAATGGTGCAGGACGAGAGCCGGATGCGTTACGCGCCGGAGCTGTATTTCAAATCGCCGGCGGAGATGCGCGAAGTCTTCAAAGATTTCCCGGAAGCGATCACAAACACGCTCGCCATCGGCGAGCGATGCAATGTGTCGATCGAATTCGGCAGATCGAAATATCCTGAATATTCGGTGCCGGAAGGCCAAACGCGCGAAGGTTATCTGCGCGAGCTTTGTTACAAAGGTCTGGAAGAACGCTACGGCGAGCGTGCTAAGATCGACAATCAACTGCGCGAGCGGCTCGCCTACGAACTGGGCGTGCTCGAGAAGACCGGATTCGTCAGTTACATCCTGATCGTTTGGGATTTCATTCACTTCGCCAAAGGTCGCGGAATTCCGGTTGGTCCTGGGCGCGGTTCGGCCGCCGGTTCGCTGATTGCATATGTGCTGGGAATTACCGACATCGATCCGTTGCAATACGGATTGATTTTTGAGCGCTTTCTAAATCCGGATCGCGTGTCGCCGCCCGATATCGATGTCGATTTTTGTGAAGCACGCCGTGGGGAAGTTCTTGAATATGTTCGCCAAAAATACGGCGAGCGTCGCGTCGCGCAGATCATCACCTTTGGAAAATTGAAAGCGAAGAGCGTCGTGCGCGACGTCGGTCGCGTGATGGGACTTCCGTACGCGGCGGCGGATCGCATTGCGCGAATGATTCCGAACGAGCTTAACATCACGCTCGACTCGGCCGCGGAAAAAAATTCGGAATTGAAGCGCGCGGTCGAGACCGAGCCGCAAACAAAACAACTGTTCGAGTACGCGAAGACGCTCGAGGGCCTCTCGCGCAATGCCGGCGTGCACGCGGCCGGCGTTGTCATCGCCGATCGCGATTTGTCCGATTACATCCCGCTCTGCCGCGACGTCAAAGGCAACGATGTGATCAGTCAGTATCCGATGGGGCCGCTGAACGATCTCGGTCTGCTGAAGATGGATTTCCTCGGCTTGAAGACGCTGACGGTGATCGAGGACACGCTCGCGCTCATTCATAACCGCGAGCCGGAGTTTTCACTGAAGAATATTCCGCTCGATGACGGGGCGGCGTTCGGTCTCTACAACCGCGGCGAGACCATCGGCCTCTTTCAGATGGAGTCCGGCGGAATGACCAACTTGTCGAAGCAATTCGAGGTCAAAAAACTCGACGATATCATCGCGCTGATCGCGCTTTATCGGCCGGGACCGATGGAACTGATTCCCGAATACGTGAAAGCGAAAAAGGGAGTCACGCCGATCAAATATTTGCATCCGTTGCTCGAAGAAATTTGTGCCGATACCTACGGCGTGATGATTTACCAGGAGCAGGTAATGGCGGCGGCAAGCAAACTCGCCGGCTATTCACTCGCGCAAGCCGACCTCCTTCGCCGGGCGATGGGCAAAAAGGACAAGAAAACGATGGCAAAAGAGCGCAGCAATTTCATCCAAGGTTGCGCGCGCACGAACAAGATCCCGGAGAAAAAAGCGAACGCGATCTTCGATTTGCTCGAAAAATTTGCCGGCTACGGATTCAACAAGAGCCACAGCGCGGCTTATGGCGTGATTAGCTACCAGACCGCTTATTTGAAGGCGCATTATCCGGTCGAGTTCATGGCCGGACTGTTGAGCAACGAAATCAACAACACCGATAAAATTTCGGTGTTCGTCGGCGAATGTAAACGGATGGGAATTTCGATTTTGCCGCCGGACATCAACAGGAGCGGTTTGAAATTCACGCCTGAACCGCACGATGGGGGAATGGCGATCCGCTACGGACTGGCGGCGATCAAGAACGTTGGCGAAGCCGCGATGGCGATGTCGATCCAGGAACAGGAGCGGGTAGGGGAATACATTTCTCTGGAAGATTTTTGCGGAAGGATCGGAACGCGCATCGCCAATCGCAAAATGTTAGAAAGCTTGGTTAAGGCCGGCGCATTTGATTTTGTTGGACGCGACCGGGCGGAACTTTTTGCCTGCATCGACGAATCGCTCTCCTGCGCCGTGGCCGCGCAGCGTGACCGAACAGTTGGCCAAGTTTCGTTGTTTGATGAAGAAACTCACGCGGCGACAACTAGAAGGCGCGTCGTCACACCTTGGAGCGATCACGAAAAACTTTCCTATGAGAAAGAATTGCTCGGTTTTTACGTGAGCGGCCATCCGCTCGACGCTTATCTCGATCTTTTCGCGGCGAAAAATTATCAGCCGATCAATTCGTTAGGCGATCTGGACGATCGCTCCCAGTTCAGGATCGGGGGCGCAATTGTGCAGGTGGAAAAGAAGTTCACTCGAAGAGAAGGCAAACCGTTCGCGGTGGTGTGGATCGAAGATCGGACTGGCGCGCTCGAGGTTGTCGTTTGGAACGACGTTTACGTTGTCGTGTCGGAAATTCTTGTTCCCGGTCGAGTTGTGGAGGTTCGGGGAACAATCGACACGCGTGGTGATTTGCTGCGCGCGACGGCGCAGAAAATAAAAGTGCCGAGCGCGAACAAACCAAACGGCGCCTTGAACGGAGATGCCAGCCTTCGCGGGGCTACCGCTCGGCAAGAAAGATCGGCATCTGCCGAAAGTGAGCCGGCGGTACTCCTGCAATTTTCGCCCGCAACAACCACCGAAGAATTACGCGAAGTGCGCGAACTTCTGGCCAGCTCACCCGGTCAACGCCGCGTGCAACTTCTTTTCGATCGGCCCAGTGGCGAACCGTTACGGGTCGAGGCCGGCTTGGAATTGCGTGTGGAGCTGACTCGCGATTTGGAGCAGAAACTAATGCGCTGGTTGGTAACCACGAAATCCGAGCGGCGCACTATCCCAATGGATACTGCGGCCTAGCGACGCCGTCCGTGTTTGCGGACGCGAGATGGCGAAGGCTGCGGCCGCGGATGGACGCCGACGTTAAAGATTTCACCAGTCGGTGTCGCGCTCACGCAGAAACGAAATTCCCGTGTCGATTGATTAACAATTGTCTCGGTCTCGAGAGCGGTGGTTCCTCCTTCTCTGAACCTCAGCTTCCAGCCGTTGCCGAACAAATCGCCCTCGAATTCGAACTGTTCGATGGTGGGCGCAAGCGTGACATCGATTGGCACAATTTCGATTCGTCGAACACAATCCTGAACATTCGTGCTTGTATCAAAAATCGGAGCCGCACTTGAAATTCTCACCACGACATCTTTGCTATTGCGGAAATCAACCTCGCCCTTCAACGAAAGATCGACATCTTTGGTCGCGCCATTTAAGAACTCGAGCGTTCCGTGGTCGCCGCTAAAAGTCAGTCGTCCGCTCGCGCGTGTCAGATCGAGGGGCGCATTTTGCAAAACTCCATTTAGCAGCTGCACTTCGCCGGTGACGCCCGGATGCTCGAGGTTCTGACTGAGCGAGACCGTTCCGCTCAAGATTCCTTCATTGAAAATTGCCGGATGCAGAAATTGGGGAGCGCTGGCAAGGACGAGCGCGGGAAAATGAATGGTCGCTTCCAGCGGCGACGCGAGGAATGTTTTCCAGTCTTGGCCGATTTTTAATGGAAATTTCGCCGCCAAATCGACTGGACTCGATCCGGGTAAAGTGAAAGCGGCCTGCGTGTCCCAAGAACCCGAAGAAATTTTGGTGTTAAGCTGGACCGGAATGGCCGCTCCATTCGAGCCAGCGCGACCGAACAGAAAATATTCGGATGCGTCACCGATTTTCGCCTCGATGCTGCCGGAGTAATCGTTCTCGCGCGAGATGTCGATCCTGCCTTGCGCACGAATGAAATCCTTTTTGCGCACGACTTCGAGTTGCTCCAGCTCGAGCGCATCAGCCTTCAGATTTATTTTGGCGGTTAATCGATCGATCTGTCTCTGAAATAGAGACAAGGAATTTCCACTGGCGGTCAGAAATCCGCCGAGCTTGCGCTCGCGGGCGTTGAGCGCCCCTTCAATTGCGATCGCGCCCGCGAAATCGCGGGGGCCGGCGCCAAAAAGTTCCGCGAATTGCCCGAGATCGGTGATTTTTCCCAGAATTTGGCCGCGGAAATCGGGATTGAGCCAGTCGGCCGATTTCGAAGGGATCGCGCCTTCACCGCTCATGGTCAGCTCGTTTTTGAGCTGCTTGATGTAGAGCTGTTGGAGTTGGATCTGACGGTTGTAGAAAATGGCGCCGAGCATGATCACGTCGGCGGCGCGATTGTGCCAGCTCAAGCCGTTCAGTTCGGTCCAAACAGATGCTGTTCCACCCAATGGATCGCGCGGATCTCCGCGGAACGTGAAATTACAGGCGCGCAGCGAGCCGCCGAGCCGATCGGTGAATCCGAGCGCCTCGGATGTTTGCGCGAGCGAAATGCCGCTGGCGGTGCCGGCGAGATTCCAACTCGAATGTTGCCCCGGCCATTCATTTGAAACGCTCGCGCGAATTTTGCCGCCGAGGACGTCGAGATCAAATTGGAGATCGGCGCGTTCTTTATCGAGCCGCGACAAGTCGACGGTGATGGATTGAAGATCGAGGCCGCGGGCAAGATTCATCCCACCGACGGTAAGACGATCTTCCTGCCATTTAGTCGCGCCGCGCAATTGAGAGAACGTCTGTCGAAACAAAGGCGACGTGATCGCGAGTTCGCCCGCGGAGAAACGTCCGGCCTCAATTTGATTTCCGGAAATCGATGCATTGCGCAGAAGGACGACGGTCGGACCGTTTTCAACTCTCAAATCGAGATGCCCAATGTCAAAATTGGCCGGGAGAAGCGATTGCAATGGCGTCCAATTGAAACGCACCGGCCGCGCGCTTTCCGAGTAGTCGCGGCGGATTTTAGCGCGCGCCGTTTTGATCGACAATGTCCGAACACCATCGCCGCGTCCGGTCAGGATTTTTGCAAGGCTCGGATGAACAATCGTCTGCTCGGCGTTGAGCTCGATCTGAGTTGCAGCGCCCGGCTTGCTCGTGACCCGGATGCGCTCGATTGAGACAGGTCGCAGAAAGGGTGCGGAGATTTTGCCGAGCTCGATTGTTAACTGCTGACGATGCGCCTGCCAGCCCAACCACAGCCGGAGCCCATTGGAAACAACAAACGGGGCGAAGATGATCGTGCCGAGCACCACCGTGAAAGTGGCGAGCGAGATCAACAACAGACGATTTTTCAGCATTCGCGCCCACTGCTTTAATGGCAAATCCGCTGCAGGCAAAGCAGCTTCGCAAATTATCCTACCGGTTCGTAACCGGCGGTTCCATCCGGGGCACGTTTGTGAAGACAAGCTTAAGAGTTTGGCGCGCGTGGATTCGTTTGTTCAATTGACGCTGCAGTTCCTGTTCCGCTTCCGCCGGCAAACCTATTTCCATGGCCTGACGACGCGCCATTTCCGGAAGCTGAGCGAGTTCATTCTGGAGATCTGCGCCGGTGATTTTGTTCCAAAGACCATTTTCGAGCGCGAGCACATCCACGTGCCTTTCCTCGACGCCGACAATTTCGGCGTGCGGAAGTTGGATCAAGATTTCGTCAGGATGCACATCAACCGCCACGTCTTGGCGCAAATCGAAGCCCGCTTTGGCGATAAACGTTCCACTTAACTTGATCCGTTTGGAGCTGCCGGCCCAGCTATGCACAAATTCGCGTTTGACCTTCAACTGACGCTCGAGAATTGCCAGCTCGGCAGTGGGTGTCGCTTCATCAACTACAGTCCGATTGTTGATTGTGATCCGCGGTTGCAAATGCGCGATGTCGATGAAAGCCGAACGCAAATCTTTTCCGAGACGCTCCAAATCTTCCGTCCCCTGACCAATGGTGCGCGCGGGCCAACTTTCCAGGCGCCAGAAAATGAAAATACCTGCGGCGCTCGCGATTAACACGACGAGCGCTAATGCCGCGGGCCAGGAAATCCGCGCAGTTTGATAATGACGAAGCACGAATGACCAATGACGAATTAATGCCGAATCTCAAGTTCCTTCGACATTCGCCATTCGGATTTCGGCATTAAAAAAGTACCGCCCCCCACGCCCGATGGGCGTGAAGGGCGGCTGTTCCCCCCAGAACAATCTTCCAAAATCTGGGAGCTACTACCCGAGCTTAAAGGATGTCGCAACAAAAATTTCTATAAATTATGCAGCGCTTCTTACGAACCCTTGGTAAGCCAATAAGGATGTCGACCTTGAGGGTCGCTCGTTTACCGCTTGTTGCGAGAAGAATCGCCGAACACTTGCGGAACCTTACGATGCGCGTTTTAGTTTTGTATGCGCAATGTGCGTCCGGAAAAACCGCGCAGTCTCGCCGGATCTCTCCTGGTCGCGCATCCGAATATGCTCGATCCAAACTTTCGGCGCGCGGTCCTTTTTATTTCCGCGCACGATCCGGATGACGGCGCGATTGGGGTGATTATCAATCGGCCGCTCGAAAAAAGCATTGCGGATTTGGTGAGCGAAACACCACCGCAGAATCTGGCGGATGTCCCGGTTTTTTTTGGCGGGCCGGTCGGGAATAATCAACTGATGCTGGCGGCATTCGAATGGCATAAGGGCGAAGGCCTTAAATTAAATCAGCATTCGCTGAGTGCGGACGAACCGGTCGGGGGCGTCGCAGATGGCGCGCCTTCAATTTTCGCGTTCCTCGGTTATGCCGGGTGGAGTGCCGGACAACTTGAGGCCGAGATGAAACAAAAAGCGTGGATCGTGCAAAAGCCGAGCCGCGCAGCTTTAAAATCGGAGCGGCTCTCACGGCTATGGTTCGACATCATGAACCGGCTCGGTCCGTGGTACCGGATGCTTGCCGCCGCGCCGGACGATCCGTCTCTCAATTGAATGACCAGTGACATGTGACGAGTGACGAGTCTCAGATGTTTTATCTTGTCACTTGTCACTCGTCACTTATCACTTGCTGAGTGATCATCGGCGTTCCCAAGGAAATTAAAGAACAGGAACGGCGCATCGCGCTTGTGCCTTCGGCGGCGGAGCTGTTGACCAAACGTGGACACACCGTGCTGCTGGAGAAAAATGGCGGCATCGGCTCCGGTTATTCGGACGAGGAATATCGGAAAGCTGGCGCGGAGATTGTCGATCTTGCCAAAGATGTTTTCGCGCGCGCCGACATGATCGTGAAAGTAAAGGAGCCTCTTCCGGCGGAATTTCCACTTTTGCGCAAAGGACAGATTCTTTTCACCTATCTTCATCTCGCCGCGAGCAAGGCGCTCACCGATGCGCTGCTTAAATCCGGTGTCACCGGTGTTGCTTACGAAACGATTCAAATTGGCAATCGTCTTCCGTTACTCGAGCCGATGAGCGAAATCGCCGGGCGCATGTCGGTGGTGATGGGCGCGTATTTTTTGGCGAAGCACAACGGTGGCAGCGGCGTTTTGCTCGGCGGCGTACCGGGAGTGTTGCCCGGGCGCGTTGTTGTTATTGGCGGCGGCACTGCAGGTGTGAATGCGGCGCGCATGGCGACCGGGCTCGGAGCGGACGTGACGATTCTCGAAGTCGATCTCGAGCGAATGCGATTTCTCGACATCACCATGGGCAGCGCGCACACGCTTTATTCAAGCGAATCGCATCTGCGCGAGCTCATGCCGAATGTCGATCTTTTGATCGGAGCTGTGCTCCTGCCTGGGGCGAAAGCGCCAAAATTGATCACGCGTGCGATGTTGAAAGCGATGAAAACGGGCAGCGTGCTGGTGGACATCGCCATTGATCAAGGTGGCTGCGCCGAAACATCGCGACCAACAACGCATTTGCAGCCGACGTATGTCGAAGAAGGCGTCACGCATTATTGCGTGGCCAACATGCCGGCGGCTTACGCCCGCACGGCCACTCAAGCGTTGACCAATATCACCTATCGCTACGTCGAATTACTTGCAGATCTCGGATTGGACGAAGCGTGTAAAAAACAGCCCGCGCTCATTGGCGGTATTAACACGCGAGATGGGAAGTTGACGTGTCGGGCGGTGGCCGAGGCGCACGGGCTGAATTACGAGGCGCCTTTGTAAATCGCACAACCGAAAAGCACGCTTGCCCCGATTTATCAATTGACTGAACGTTTCACTCTTATGAAGAAATACCTTTGCATTCTAGCCGGCGCCGCGCTGCTCGCGGCGTGCGAACAGAAAACCGAAACCGCCGCGCCAGCAACCAGCCCGTCACCGGAAGCGACTACCAGCACCACCACGGAATCGACAACTACAACGACTACGAGCCCCTCGCCGACACCTTAAATAATTAACATTCCAATACGTCCAACAGTTCCATGAACAAATACATCTGCCTCTTGATTGGTGCCGGGCTTTTGGCGGCTTGTGAGCAAAAGGAAACAACGGTAACCAACCCGCCTGCGGAAAAAACGGAGAAAAAGGAGAGCACTACGACAATCGTCAATCCGTCACCAGCTACGAAGACGGAAACTAAGACCGAGATTAACGTTAACACGTCGCCTTCTCCGTAGAATGCGGCATCAAATTATTTGGGAAGTCTTTCGTTCGCCGCGGCGGGCGAAAGACTTTTGCTGTACCGGATCTTTGTCATTCCGAGCGGAGTCGAGGAATCTCTCACTATTTCTCAAGTCGGAAATATCTGGAGGTGTCTTCCCGCAACGGCGGGACTCGACATGACAAAAGTTGGACGCCGACAAGATTAAATCGGTACATCGACCATCACATGCCGACCAGCTGCTTCGGATTCCCAAGAAATCAGCGTCTGACAAGGCCGGCGGAGTTCGAGCACGTCAAAAGCAACGGTAGCGTCCATCGCGGCGGGTTACTTTCGATTAGCGTCGTTTCATCGAACGAGGCTGCTCCTTTCCGGGCGGGATTTGTCACCTCGCGCGCGCTCGGGTCCGCGGTTGTACGCAACCGCGTCCGCCGTCGTCTGCGCGAAATCGTTCGTAAACATCAGCGCGAGATTGTTGATGGCGTATGGATCGTGACGATCGCGCGAGCGTGTGCCGCCCGCGCGAGTTATCAGCAACTGGAAGTTGAATGGTTGCGTCTGGCCAAGCGCGCTTCTATTCTAGCGATTCCATGCTGAAAGTTTTACGCGCGTTCATTCGCTTTTATCAGCTGACAATTTCGCCGCTGCTCTCGACACTGGGCGGTCCGGGCTCGGGTTGCCGATTTGAACCCACCTGCTCGCATTATTTTTTAGAGGCCGTCGAAACGCATGGCATTATTTCAGGGGGCTGGCTCGGTTTGAAACGTTTGGCGCGCTGTCATCCGTGGGGCGGTTGCGGCCACGATCCGGTCCCGAAACAAATTTGCGCTCGAAGGGTCGCCAAGTCGCTGGCCTGTGAATAGCGAGCGCTGCCAATTTTATGGATCGAACCGCGTGGATCGTCGTCACACTTTGTGTCATCGGTTTGGTGACGTGGACATGGTGGAGTGGCAAACACCAGCCGCCGCGTCCCGCGACGCCCGCGTTGTCCCCGACACCGCCGCCGCTAGCCACCGCTAGCGCGTCGGCAGCTCCTGTAAGTTCGGCTTCGCCTGCTGCTGCTGCCGCGAGTTCGACCCCGGCCGCCGAAGCGACTCCGGCGTTCGCGGAAAAGGCCGAAACCTTGCGAAATGACGACGTCGAACTTCACCTCACGAATCGCGGCGGCGGGATTCGCGAAGCCGCTTTGCTCAATCACATCGGTCAGGGTGATCAGCGCGTTATTATTAATTCAAAAGACCAGTTACCCATCGGCGCGATGATCGAACAACCCAACGCGCCCAAATTGGATGAGTTTGCGTTGAGTCGAGAGCCGGATGGCAGCGTTAAATGTGAGCGGAGCGCCGACAACGTCATCGTTCGAAAGAAATTTTTCTTTCCGCCGAGCAAGGAAAAAAAAGACAACTTTCTTGCCGAGATGGATGTCGATCTTGTGAACGGCGGTGCGCAGCCGTACACAAATCCTGGTTATTTCGTGGCGCTCGGGTCAGCGGCTCCGATTCACCCGAAAGATTATTCTTATTACACCCGGCTTGTTTGGTGCATCGACGGCAAGGCCAGAGGGGTTGATGTTAATTGGTTCGGCGGCGGCGGCGGTTTGTTCGGTATCGGCCAGCATGCGGCGCAGCCATTTTACCAGCAAGACCTCGCTCATGCCGACTGGGCCGCGGTAAGCGATCAATTTTTCACCACGCTTATTGCACCGCTGACGGTGAAAGCCAACTCGGTTTGGGGCCGGCGTTTCGATGTTTCGCCTGAACAAAAAATGTACGGACTTGCCGGCGCCTTGCGCATGCCGGGTTTTCAATTGCCACCCGGCCAAACTTACAGTGCGCGGTTCGAGATTTGGGCAGGGCCGAAAATTTATCATCGCCTGGCTCAGCTCGATCACAACGAAGCCGAGATCATGGATTTCGGAATCTTCAAAATTGTCAGCCAGTTTTTGCTCAACTTTCTCAACTGGCTCCACGGTTTCATCGGTTCTTACGGCTGGTCCATTCTCGCGCTCACCGCCATTATTAAGATCGTGCTTTGGCCGCTGCAGGACAAAGCCAACCGCTCGATGCGACGCATGTCGCTCCTCAATCCAAAAATTCAGGAGCTGCGCGAAAAGTACAAAGACGATCCGACGCGGATGAACCAGGAAGTGATGAAGCTCTACAAAGATTATGGGATCAATCCGGTCGGCGGCTGTCTGCCGATGATGATTCAGATCCCGATTTTCTTTGGGCTCTTCAAAATGCTCGGCCAGGCCGTCGAACTTCGAAACGCACACTTTTTGTGGGTGCACGATTTATCGCAACCGGACACCGTCGGGTATTTGCCTGTGCTGGGATGGCCGATCAACATCATCCCGCTTTGCATGGCGGCGACGCAGATCTGGCTGATGGCGATGACGCCTAAGACGGGCGACGCCACGCAAAGACGCGTGATGATGTTCACGCCACTGATCTTTTTGTTTATCTGCTACAATTTTGCCGCGGCTTTGGCATTATATTACACAACTCAGAACCTTTTCAGTATCGTGCAATTTTACTACAACAAACGTCAACCGCTGCCGACGCTGGAAAAGCGTCTGCCCGCTGGGAAACGCAAATGATGACGCCGAAAGAATTACTCGACACTATTCTCGGCTATCTCGGCTTCGTCGTTCAAATCGAAGAATCGCAGAACGAAGCGGGCAATCTGGTCCTGCAAATTTACACCGAGGAAAGCCGCCGTTTGATTGGACGCGACGGGGAGACCCTCGAAGCGCTGCAGTTTCTTCTGAATCGGCTGTTGCAAAGCAGGGACAAGGACGCGCCGAAAGTCGTTGTCGATTGCGAGATGTACCGCTCGATGCGCGAAGATCGGATTGTGCAGCGAGTTCGCGGCCTGGCCGAACGTGTGCGGGCGACCGGGCGATCGCTTCAGCTCGAGCCGATGAATTCCTACGAGCGTCGTATCGTCCACAATGCTTTCAAAGATGACCCCGACATCGCGACGTGGAGCCCGTCCGATTCCGCGAGAATCAAGCAGATCACATTACTCAAGCGCCAGCCGAAAAAAGAACCGGCGCAGTCCGCGCCGCAAAACTAATTATCGAGCCGGCGCAAATCGCGCGGCCTCTTTCGTCTCACCGAACTTTATTTCCGGTCGCCAACGGAATTTCTGCAGAAGCGGGTTTGCTTTGCCTTCGAGTGCGTCGGCAACGATTTCACCTAAGACCGGCGCAAACTTGAACCCATGTCCGCAATCCCCGGTTGCGATGACTAAATTTGGACGCTCCGGATCAGGCGCGATCCAAAAATCTCCGTCGTTCGTGTCGCAATACATACAGACGCGCGTGTAAACGATTGCCGCTTCAGTGAGCGCGGGGATTGTCGATCTTAGAAATTCGCGCAAATCCTCCTCGTCTTCGCTAGTGACCACGCGCTCTGCAGAATCCGGCGACATCTCGCGCCCTGGACCGTGGTTCGCGATTTTGACGACGCCCTGATTCAGCGGAAAGCCGTAGTAGCCTGTCGCCGAAATATCCGCGCCGAAAAACGGAAAGCGTTCCGGGAGGAAAAGATCCGGATCCTTCGGCTTCAAATGAAAAACTGGATGCCCCGTCGCGCGGAAAAACTTTTTTGTGAATGGCAGCACGTAGGGTGTCCACGCGCCGGCCGCGATCACAACTGCGTCTGCGCTGATACGATGTCGATCTTCCAACACAATCCCGCTGACATGATGATCGCTTTCATCGAGCCCGACGAACTTCGCTCCTTCGCGCAGTTCAACCCCAATCGATTTCGCGTGTTCGACTAATGTCGCGACAACGCGACCGCTTTCGACGTAGCCAGCGTCCGGATCAAAAAAACCGCCCTGAAATCGGTCCGGAGCAAACGCGGGAAAACGTTGATGGAACGTTGCCGAGTCGAATCGTTCGAATCGATGCCCTTGTTTTTCGAGGACCCGACAGCTTTCATATTCAAAGTCGCCGGGCTGCATCGGATGTTGGCAAACAAACAAAACGCCCGTCTCATGATAAAGTTCGATCCCGAAATCGGTGTTCCATTTTCGCCAAAGCTCAATGCAACGGTCTGCGAGCGCGGTGTAATGTTCATCCGGACCGTAAGCGGCGCGGACCGCTTTGCTGATATCGGTCGAAGCAGCGAGCAGATGGGGCAGGGGACCGGGATCAACCAGAACAACTTTGTGGCCGCGCTTTTTTAATTCTATCGCGGAAGTAACCCCGCTAATCCCTGCACCGACAACAATTACGGTCACGCCTTGAATTCGAAGATGACTTTGCCGCTGCGTTTGCTTTGCGACGCGTGAGCAACGGCGGCTTTCGCATCGTCAATCGAATAAGACCTCTCCACTTTCGTTTTCAATAGACCGCGCTTGGCCATTTCGAACAGCCGTTTAAATGCTTCCATTCGCTCCTGCATGGCCGCGTCGTCGTACCATTTATTGATCCAAATTCCGCGGAACCGAAGATCTTTGAAAATAAGCAAGCCGGTCGGGATCTTCAGTGGCTGCAAACTCATTGCGCCGAACGACACCAGCGTTCCTCCGAAGGCGAGACAATTGGCCAAACGAAGCGCACTCTCGCCGCCAACCGAATTTAAGCCGAGACGGATCGCCGCGCCGCTCGTCGCACTTTTCACTTCCTCGCGCAATTTTTCGCCATCAATCAGAACAACGTCGCCGCCTTCGCCGCGTAATTCGTCGATTAGCTCCGCGCGTCGCACGACGTTTACCGTTCTGAAGCCGAGCTCGTGCGCAATTTGAATCACGGCTCGGCCTGCAGCCGAATTCGCCGCGTTTTGAATCAACCAATCACCGCGCGCAAGATCGACATAATCCTGCAACAAACGCAAAGCAGTCATCGGATTGATTTTCAACATCGCTGCGTGCACTGGCTCAATCTCCGGCGGCACGGCTACGAGTTCGCTTGCTTTGACCGCGAGCGCTTCCTGCCAGGTCCCGATGTTGTGCGGCAAAATTACGAGCGCCCCTTTGGTTATGGTCGACACATTCGCGCCAACCTCAACGACGATACCGGCCCCTTCGAACCCCGGCATCGCCGGCGCTTCGCGACGTCCAGGATATTTTCCTTCGATCGCGTTTATGTCCGCTGGATTAATTGGCGCCGCCCGCATTTCCACGACTGCTTCATCAGCGGCGGGTTTTGGCCAGGGGTGCGTTTGAATCTGCAAAACCTCCGCCGGATTTCCGTGCCTTTCGTAAACGATCGCCTTTATAGTTTTGCGCATCGATGAATTCGTCGGCCCATCCTCAGGCTTCGATGGAAAATCTGCAAACCGGAAGACGCGTCGCGTTGCTCGGGCTCGTTATCAACGTCGGGCTCGCGGCCGTGAAAATTTTTGCGGGCGTTTTAGGCAACGCCTATGTCCTCATCGCCGACGGGATCGAGTCGGCATTGGATATTGGCGGCTCGATTGTGATCTGGAGCGGACTAACATTCGCTGCGCGTCCACCGGACGCGACTCATCCCTACGGTCACGGTAAAGCGGAGCCGATCGCGGCGGTGGTTGTCGCTATTGGCGTACTTGCTGCCGCGCTCGGTCTTGCCATTCAAAGTGTGCGGGAACTTTTTCTGCCGCACCACGCGCCCGCGCCCTTCACGCTCATCGTCCTGATCGTCGTCGTCATCGTAAAAGAAATCCTCTACCGATACGTAATTCGTTTTGGTCGAAACGTGGAGAGCACCGCCGTGCAAACTGACGCGTGGCATCATCGCACCGACGCGATGACTTCAATCGCGGCCTTCGTCGGAATTTCGGTCGCGCTCATCGGCGGCGAACGCTGGCAAAGCGCGGACGATTGGGCTGCGTTGTTCGCGTGTGCATTGATCGGAGCAAACGGTTATCAGCTGCTGCGTCCGGCGCTTTACGAAATCATGGACACGGCCCCGCGCGGCGCGATTGTCGATCTTGTCCGTGAGGCCGCAAGCTCAGTTCCCGGCGTCGTTCGAATCGACAAGAGTCTAATTCGCAAAATGGGTTTGAGTTTCTATGTCGATCTTCACGTGGAAGTCGATGGCAACATTTCTGTTCGCGAGGGCCATCACATCGCGCACGCGGTGAAACGTGCCATTCAAGAAAGCGATCCGCGTATCGCGGATGTGCTCGTCCACATCGAGCCGGCGAAACCGCGATCTTAATTATAGTTCTCGCACCAGGGCCACAATCGCGTCTGTCAAACTTGCGCGAACGCGTGCAATTCGCCGAGCAAATTGAAGCAGGCTCGAAACAGAACTGGGATGTCTGAACAAATAGAAAAGCAATCGACCAAAATTCGTTTGCTGGCGCTCGATGTCGAACAAAACCGACGGCGGCGCCGGAAATAATTCACGTGGTGTGTCGCTAATCGCTCGCAGCGAGAGCAACGGAACACCATGAGCGTTGCATACGGCGACAATCGCCCCGGTTTCCATGTCGACCGCCGCTGCACCAGCCGCGCGCGCGATTTCGTTTCGTTCGGCAATCGAATCGACAATCGATGTCGATGTAAAAAGTTTCACGAGCCGTGGGTCGCGGTCCCGTAAAATTCGCTCAGCGCTGGCGAGCAGCCCGGGATCTGAAAAGTTCCGGGCCAAAACCAAATCGCCAACGTGCAATCGTTCGCTGACAGCGCCGGCAAAACCGGAGCTGACTACCAATCTCGGTCGCGTTTTGTGCAGGAGAATTTCAAGCCGTGCATTGCAGTTCTTCGCTCCCACGCCGGTATGCAAAATTGTCACGGCGCGATCGCCGATTTTGCCGGACAGCAATTTGTCGTGACGCTGAAGTGCTTGCAGTTGCCGGACCAAGTCAGAACTTTCCGACGGAAGCGCGAATGTGATCCCGATCATTGCGCGCTGACGATGCGCACTTGGAGAATCGCCTTTTCTCCGGCTTTCGGCTCGGTCGGAGCTGGGGGAAGAGTTGCACCGAGTTTCTTCATCGAATCGCGAAAGTCATTCAATCGTGCGGTTGGAACTTCGGCGAAAAGTAAAACGCCTTGCTGATCGGCGAGGCCTTTTGTTCCTGAGCCGCCGACCTGCTTCGCAGCGGCGATGACTTTGTTCGCCAATCTATCTTGTTCCGCAACGGGTGCGGTGAATTTGATTTCATCGACATCCAGACTCGGCGGGGGAAGAGCCACCGCTGCCGTCCTGGCCAGACTTTCCGTGAGTTCGCTTCGATTTTGTTCCGTTTTCGTTCGTGCCCGCTCTTTCTGTTTCATGAACGCGATTGCGTAAATTCCAAACACCACGTTGGCAAAAACGAGCACGGCAAAAGCGATGGCAACCCGGCGACCGAGCACCGCGCCGCGCTCTTCGAGAATTGGTTCTGCGACGCCAAGGATCTCCCGCGAGTCGCGCATCTCAGCGTGAATTTGACGGGCAACCGTCAGCTCTCGCCGCAATTGTGGATCCGACATAAGATGTTCTTCTAATTCGGCGCGCTCGTTAGGCGACAACTTGCCTTCGAGATAATCGAAAAGCTTATCCGGATTCATTTCCGAGTTGGACAAGCGTGGCGCGGCCTGCGTTCGCCTGCAATGATGAACTCACCAGGTTCCATCCGAAGCGCGCCCAAATTGGCCGGATTTGCGCTTTGCCCTCGGCCGGTAGAGTTAATCCGTCGTGGACGGAAAGGGTCAAAGGAGTTTCCACGATGGAAATTGGCGTCGCCGCGCGTTGATCGCGCTCGGGATTCTTGGCGGACTCTTTCTTATTTTTCACCGGCCGCTACTGTTAGGCTTGGGTCATCGCATCGCGCTGCATTACGCAGCGAACGAAAACCTGAAGCTCGAATTTCGACTCGAGGGCAGCGTCTTCACAAACCTCATCATTAGAAATCTGCATGCCGTTCCAACCGGGCCGAGTGATGTCGAATCGATCGATGTCGATCTTGCCCGAATCGACTACGGGCTGTTCACGTTGCTACGACACGGGATTTCGACCGCAATCAAGAATGCGGACGTTCATTCGGCGCGAATCGTGATGAATCCGGCGAGGGCGCCGTTGCGACCCCGCCCGCCGAATCCAAAAAAGAAAATCGAGTTGCCCGACGTTTTTCCGGAACGCCTCCACATTTCCGATGCAACGATCATTGTGCGCAATCGTCCGCACGATTTTGTCGCCGAACACATCGCGGTCGATCTGGACCCGCACCGTGCCGGAGAGATCAAAGTCGAGAAGTTGCAACTCGTCGGCGGCCAAACCTGGCTGAAATTGTCGGCACCGGCCACCTACACGAATCGAAATCTGATCGTGCGCGACATCGTTCTGGCGGACGAGGAGCGCTTTCGTTCGATTAATTTCGACGCGTCGCAAATCGCCGCGCGAAAATTGGCGATCAATTTCGATTACGCCGTCGCCTCCGGAAATATTTCCGCCTCGATCATGTTACACGAGGCGCAAACTTCGCTCGAGACCAACGTTCGGATTCGCGGCGTGAATGTTCCGGCTGATGCGATCAACAAGTTCGTGGCGTTGCCCGACGGTTGGATGCGCGGTCAGATGAAAAAGGTCGATGTCGATCTTAGCGGTCTGCTCAGTTCACCGGCGACCTGGAACGGGAATGTCGCCGCTGAATTCGCTGATTTTCACCAAGAGCAAACGGCGTTCGATCGCGGAATATTTCAAGTTACGGCGAAAAACGGGGTCGCGACTTTGCAATCGGCCGACATCACTCAGGACCAAAATCAATTTCACCTGCGCGGATCGAGCGAACTTCCGCGCGATATTCGAGATCTCGGGCGCGCGCCGGCAACGCTCGAACTTGCCGCAACCCTTCCGGATTTGGAGCAGGTGACCGCATCGATGCCGCAAAAAATCAGCGGCTCGGCCCAAGTCAGCGGCAAGATCAATATTAAGAATTCGATCGTGAATGGCGATTTCGCAGTCACTTCACCATCAATCAAATTTCAAGATGGTCACTGCGAGAACCTGAATGCCGCGATCAAACTCTCAAAAACAATCCCTCCCGCAAATTCCAACAAGCCTTGGTTTGCCGATCTCGTGTCTGACGCGACTGTCGCGACTTCGGCCATTCGCTTTCGCGATTACCTCGCTGATTCCGTGGAAGGATCGCTCCACGCTAAGAACGACGCCGTCACGTTCGATCGCCTGGTCGTTAAGCGAAAGCAAAACGAATTCGCAGTCAGCGGCGAATATCGATTGCCCACAAAACTGCGCGACGTGACGGAGCAACCGGCGAAGATCGACATCTCATTCAATGCCGTGCAGTTGGCGGATTGTTGGGCGGCGGATTCGCCCGATAAAATTTCAGGACCGCTGCAGGCAGTCGGTCAGATCGAATGGAAAAAAGGGATCGCGAACGGCCAGTTGTCGCTCTTCGGCGCGAACCTTCGATTGCGCGATCTCGTTTTCATTCAACTCAATTCGCAGTGCGTCATTTGGAACAACGTCGTTTACCTGAACGATGCCAGCGCCAACCTGACCGGGAATGATTTCATCAGCGGAAACGCGATTTACGATCTTCGCGAGCCGCATCGTTACAGCGGTAAATTCCGTGCGAACGTTTCGGATTTGTCGAAACTGCAGCCGTTGCTGCGAACTTTGGGAAATCAAAACGAGCTGGCCGGCTCGCTCGTGATCGAATGGGAAGGGAATGGCAATGCAGCCAGGTTCAAAAATTCCGGCAAACTAAAACTGGCATTGGACAATGGTCGCTACGGCAGCGCGCGCTCGTTGCAGGCAACTGCCGATGCGACTTATTCGCCGGAAGGCTTGGATGTTCCGACGATTTTCCTGCGAAGCGACCAGATGGATTTTCAAGCGATCGCTCAAGCCAAAGGGGACACGCTCGAGATCAGCAAGATCGAGCTCAATCAGGGTCAGGCGAAGTATGCCGGCGGTTACATCTCGATTCCGTTCGTCTGGAAAAATCTCGGCACCGACGCGGCGGTGCTTCCGTCGAATGGAAAAGTGACGGCGATATTTCAATCTGAGAATCTCGACATCAAAAAACTTTTTCAGGACGTCGGGATTAAACCGGTGGCGTCGGGTTTGTTAAATGTGAAATTGGACGCAAGCGGAACACTCGCCGACTTAAACGCGCGGCTCGATCTGCAAATGCGCAATCTGCGGAGCGAGAGTTTGCCGAAGTTCGAGCCAGCGAGTCTCGATGTAATTGTGCAAGCGCAAGGCAAGCAATTGACCATCTCCGGGAAATTGCAGCAGGCGAAAATCCAGCCGCTGGAATTGACCGCAAATTTTCCATTCGATGTTCCAAAGATCGTGCAGGAAAAAAAATTGGCCGACGAGACGCCGATGACCGCGAAAATGCGCTTGCCGCGCAGCTCGGTGAATTTCATGCGCCAATTTATTCCGGGCGTTGAGGAATTGGACGGCGACGCTGCGCTTGATCTCAATGTTCGCGGCACAATCGGGCGTCCGGTTTTGAGCGGCAGCGGCGATATGACGATCAATGTCGCGCGAATGACCGATCCAACATTGCCGGCGGTGCAAAATTTCAAAGCGCGCGTGAATTTTGCGAACGACGCGTTGACGCTCGAACAATTCGGCGGCGAACTTTCCGGCGGACATTTCAAGGTCACGGGCGGCGTGACCTTTCCCAAGCTGACGACGCCAAATCTAGATTTTCAGCTCAAAGCCGACAGTGCACTCCTTGCCCGCAACGATACGCTCACAGCGCGCGCGGACGCGAACATCAAAATCGCCGGGCCATTTAGTAGCGCCAATGTCACCGGCGCGGTCGCGCTGACGAACAGTCAGTTCCTGAAAAATCTCGATCTCATTCCAATCGGCTTGCCCGGACGTCCCGCGCCGCAGCCGCCGGCGTCGCGTCCAACCTTTTCGATTCCGCAGCCGCCGTTTCGCGATTGGAAATTCGACGTGACCATCAAAACCAAAGATCCGTTCCTGATTCGCGGCAACCTCGCCAATGGCGGCGCGACCAGCGATCTGCATTTGACCGGCAACGGTTTGCATCCTGCTTTGGAAGGGTGGGTGCGGCTGGACAATGTCGACGCAACGCTTCCGTTTAGCCGGCTCGAGATTTCCTCCGGTTTTCTCTATTTCGATCCGAGCGATCCGCTCAATCCGAAGATCGACATGCACGGCCGGTCAGTGATCCGCGATTACACGATCAACGTTTACATTTATGGGACAACGCTCGCGCCGGAGGCGATCTTCACCAGTGAACCGCCGTTGCCACAGGAGGAAATTATTTCTCTGCTTGCAACCGGCACGACCCGGGAGGAATTAACCGGAAATAACAACGTGCTCGCTGGACGCGCCGCCATGTTGCTCGTGCAGCAGCTTTACCGAAAAGTTTTTAAGAAAGGGCAAGGAACGCAAAGTAG
>Ga0070697_100000470_pt1 | contig 30775 bp, 24 predicted proteins | sample KBSK1501metaG_FD_65475 | JGI IMG/M metagenome (GOLD analysis project Ga0070697, IMG submission 65475) | Corn, switchgrass and miscanthus rhizosphere microbial communities from Kellogg Biological Station, Michigan, USA - KBS K1-50-1 metaG | ecosystem: Host-associated > Plants > Roots >...
CGCGCCGTATTTCGTCGACCTGGTTCGTGATCAGCTGATCTCTAAACTGAACGAGCACGAGTTGAACGATCAGTCCTACCGGATTTATACGACGCTTGATCCCGACCTGCAGAAGGCCGCAGCGCAAGCGGTTGAGAGTGGCATCAAGTTGGTGGACGATCAGATCACCAAGTTGCGCACCAAGAAAGTGAAAATCGCCAAGGGCAAGTATGAAACCAAGGTCTTGTCCGGCCCGCAGGCTCAGGTGGCTCTGGTCGCGATGGATCCGCACACCGGTGAAGTGCTGGCGCTGGTCGGCGGTCGCAACTACGCTTTCAGCCAACTCGACCATGCGGTGGCCAAGCGCCCCACGGGCTCAATCTTTAAACCCTTCGTGTATGCCGCGGCAATGAACACCGCGCTGGATGGCGCGAACCCCGTTTATACGCCGTCGTCGATGGTGGAGGATCAGCCGACGACGTTCTCCTATGGCGATCAGATCTACGAGCCGCGAAATTACAAAGAGGAGTATCACGGCGAAGTAACGGCTCGGTACGCGCTGGCATTGTCGTTGAACAACGCGACCGTGAAGTTGGCCGAATCAGTGGGCTATGACAAAGTGGCGGATCTGGCGAAGGCAGCGGGCATCAGCTCAGTGAAGGCAACTCCTGCCATGGCGCTGGGCGCTTACGACGCCACTCCCATGGAAATGGCTGCGGCTTATACCGTATTCGCCAACGCTGGAGTAAGGCTCTCGCCCATCATGGTTAATTCCGTGCGCAATGGCAGCGGCGACGTAGTGATGGATTTCCATACCGACTCGAAGCCGGTCATGGATCCACGTGTTGCCTACGTCATGACTGACATGATGGAGGGTGTGCTGAACTTCGGCACCGCTTATCCGGTGCGCGCTCGCGGATTCAATGCGCCGGCTGCAGGGAAAACGGGCAGTTCACACGACGGCTGGTTCGCGGGCTACACAAGCAACTTGCTATGCATCGTGTGGGTAGGATACGACGACTATAGCGACCTCCGTCTCAGCGGCGCGCAGACAGCGGCGCCAATCTGGGCGGAATTCATGAAGAAGGCAGTGGCACTGCCGCAGTATTCGGACGTGAAATCTTTCAGCCAGCCGGCGGGCGTAGTCGATGTCCAACTCGATAAGCTGACGAATCTGCTGGCGACTCCGGCGTGTCCTGAAACCTACACTGCAGCATTCATCGCAGGAACAGAGCCGAGCCAGACCTGCGATCAGAGCGGTGGCATCCGCGGATTCTTCTCCCGAATTTTTGGTAGTGGAAACGACAAGGTCGTCCCGCCACCCCCGCCGAACCCACAGCAACACATCCTGCCTGGGGTTCAGCCGGCCCATGGCACTCCGCAGATGGCCGGCACGCAGGCCGGTGGGCAACCCAGTTCGGCGGAGCAGGACAAAAAGAAAAAGGGCCTGTTCGGCAAAATAGTCGGTATCTTTAAAGAAGACAAACCGTCTAATCCACCGTCGAAACCGCCGGACAACGGTGGAAATAACAGTCCCCAGTAGCGGCGGCCGGCGAGAGGATCGGCATGAAGTTTGTCGGGCCGTTCGCGGGAGGTAGTGATGCGCCGTCCCATATTGCTCGCATTATTCGCCTTTCTAGCCGCGATCCTTCCTCTTCGCGCGCAGCTTTCTCCGTCGGAACAGGTCCAGGTCGGTCCACCGCCGGTGCGCAGGGCGGAAGCTCCTTCGCCGGGCGCCACAGCGGAGGAATTGGAGAAGCGCGGAGACGAGCTTAAGGCGGATAAGTCTTTCCTCGACGCCATTGACTACTATCGCGCGGCGTTGGGGAAAAAAGCTAAAGACGCTGCACTTCTCAACCGGATTGGCATCTGCGAACTGCTGATGCACCGCCTGCCCGAAGCCCGCAAAGATCTGGAACGCGCCATCAAGGCAAACAAGAATTTCGCCGACGCTTACAACAATTTGGGGGTTGTCCTCTATTTGGAGGGAGCGAACCGTCACGACAATGGAAGGTTTGGCAAGGCTATCAAACAGTACGACAAAGCCATCAAGCTCCAGCCTGACGCAGCTTCCTACTACAACAACATTGGGGCAGCTTATTTCGCCAGAAAAGAATTTGAAAAAGCCAGCGTGGCCTACTCGCAAGCTTTGCAGTTGGACCCGGATATTTTCGAGCGCACTTCGCGCAGTGGCGTGACTGCGCAATTGGCTTCTCCTGAAGACCGCGCTCACTACGATTATGTTCTGGCCAAACTTTATGCCAAGGCCGGCAATCTGGACCGCTCGCTGGTATACCTGGGGCGGGCAATGGAAGAAGGTTACAAGGGGATTAACGACGTGTACAAAGATCAGGAATTTGCGGGATTACGGAAAGATCCTCGGTTCACGCAATTGATGACTGATCGTCCCCCGGCCATACCGGAGTAAGGAACTGCCGCTCGGGGCCGAGCAGCTTTGTATTTATCAAAGGGAAATCTTACGGTGCCGCGTGAACCCACCAGAGCACTCGCCCCAAGATCCGCCATCCTATGTCTTTGCCCAGAATCACGGGTTCGTACTCGCGGTTCTCTGATTCAAGAATATCCATACCCAGGTAGCGGCGGAAGCGCGAAACGCACAAGCCTTTCTCCTCATTGGCAACTACCACCACCTTGCCATCCAGTTCATGCATGTCGGTTTGGAACGAATCTACCGCCATGATGTCGCCATCATGAAGCAGCGGCTCCATAGAATGTCCGCGTACGCGTAGCAGGCTGGTGTAGCCAGGGTTGGGGCACCATTCGGTGGGAGCTCCCATGACTTTGGTGGCGGGAATGCGGTCTAAGCTAAGTCTCTTATCCCCTACTTGACCGTGACTGCCAGCAACAGCTTTCCGCAAAGGAATGGCGACGATTTTTTCCTGCTCGGCTTCGCGCCTCTGAATGCCTGCGCCGACATAATCCAGATGCGGAGCTGGCAACTTCTGGATCGCCCTCTCGGGCAGAACTCGGACTACGTCAGCGACCTGCAGCCCAGCTCGTTCCCAGAAAAACCAGCAGTCGGCCTTGCCGGAAATCTTCCCCAGTTCAACGTAATGGTTGGCCGAAGGTGCGAGCAATCCGCGCTCCCAACGGGAGATTGTCATGGCTGAGCAGCGCAGGCTCCTGGCCAGCGTTCCCTGGCTGATTTTCAGCCGCCTACGCAGCGACTCGATGCGCTTTGCCCATTCAGGAAGGGATGCATGCGTTTTGCTGCGCTTTGCCATATACATAATCCTTACGATGGATTCGATTCTAACGCCCGGGTTAGATGCCGGCCTGAATCGCAGGGTATGCTACCGTGGGCTTAGCTTGCACGTTATCCTGAGGCTGAAACGAGGCGCTGTCGAGTCTCGTCAGTGGAGCAGCATGACAACGGGGCGGCACAGGGCACCCCCAAAGAAAGTCTCGCCTCAAGAAATAATGGTAGCACCAGTCAGACCGGGGCAGCAGCGATTTTTCAGGCTTTTGGTTTAGGCGTCAGCTCTGGAGTATAGGCTGGGAGCTGCAAGAGCAGCTAAGGATGTAGTGCGTTAGGCGAAGACCTTGGTCAGGCACAAGGCTTAAGCGGTCAGGCTTGATCTCTTACATTACTGCACGACCAGAATGACCGGAGTTGAGCGCGATGCCGACCCCGAAGTCGCAGTGATGTTGATGGTGTAAGTACCCGCGGGCGTGCCGCCAGTCGGCCGAGTGGTGGAGCTGCCCGAACTGCACGCCGCCTGGAATACGATCATCGAAAACAGCCCAGCCAGGAGAATTCCGAGCAGCGCGCGCCGTTTGCGCGACGTCATTCCTCCCATGCCGAACCCGAATAGCGCCAATCCCGAAACTGGAAGCCACATCGCATAAAAGGAGCCGCCACGATGCAACCATGCGCCGGTGGTGGGACGCGCGGTCGTGGCAATCACAATCTGCCGGGATTGTGGACCCGTTGTGAGATTCGGGATGGTATTGCCGTTGGTAACGCTGCACGAGCTGTTCGAGGGCAAGCCGGAACTGCACGACAGTGTCACCGCATCCGGAAAGCTTCCCGTTGGGCTAACCGTGGCAGTGTAAGCTGCAGGCACACCCGCCAGAACAGTGTTACTCGCCGGACTCGCTGTGATTGCAAAATCCGTTAGCGAAACGCTCGTGCCTGCGGTCGCTGTGAAATTGCTCCCTGGCACTGAGATTTGCGCGTTATTGCCCACCAGTCCGCCGACGGTGGGCGTAATGTGGACGATCACGGTCGCGGTGGCGCCAGAGTTTAGCGTACCGATATTGCAGGTAATCGTGTTGTTCACCGGCGTGGTGCCGCAGCTGCTGGAAGACGGTCCGGATGCCGAGACGAAGGTCGCGCCTGCGGCCAGGAAGTCGGTAAAAGTGATGCCATTGGTCTGATCGCCATTGTTGGTGATGGTGTAAGTGAACGTGACCTGATTGCCAATGCCAACCGGATTCGGCGTAGCTGTGACTGTGAGCGCAAGGTTGATGCTGGGGGTGAGTTTGGTCACGAACGCGTCGCTTGGACCGCTCAGGCTGCCCTGAAACGCGCTCGCGACGGGGAAGTTGCCGGAAGCAGTTTCGCCAACCAGATAGGTCGCGCCCTGGGGATCGGTTGCGATGCCGGTGCCGATATCCGTCCCGCCACCACCCAGATAACTTGAAAAATGTCCCGCGGCAGTCGCCGAAGTCGCAGTGGTATCGATGCGGGTCACGAAGGCGTCAGTGCCACCTCCACTGCTTCCCTGGATCGCGGTCAAGGTATGGAAGTCGCTCGAGGCGGTTGATCCGGTAATACGCGCTCCCTGGCTGGCATCCACCGCAATTGCTGTTCCCACATCCGCGCCAGTGCCACCAAGATAGGAGAAGTAGTTCAAGGGGACATTAGTTGTCGTGCACGTTGTTCCCGTACATGGCGGACCGAACTTAGCGAGGAACGCGTCGGTACCGCCGGCGTTCGCACTCTGAAAAGGCGTGGTGCTTGTAGGGATGACAAAATCTGTGGAAGTCGTCGAACCGGTGACGTACACGTTCGGAGTGCTGTCCAAAGCGACGCCGGTTCCAGCATCATCGCCACTGCCGCCAAGGTAGGTGGAATAAATTAGCTCCGCACCCGTGCTGGCCGCGGGATTCAGTTTGGCAACGAACGCGTCCCTCGCTGTAGTAGGAGCGCAGGACGACGCAGTGGGCGGACCGTTTAGACATCCCTGATAGGCATTCAGGATGGGGAAATCCTGGAAGTTCGTGGAGCCGGTAAAATAAACGTTATATTGTCCCAACGAATTCGCGGTTGTTTCCACCGCAATCCCACCACCGGTGGCTATCCCGGCAGTCGGAGTGCTGCCGCCGAAATAGGTTGAGAAGGGCAGGCTCGCGTCGCTTGATTGTGCCGGATCAATCTTGCTCAGGAAAAATTGCGTTGTCGCCTTTGAAGCCATCTGAAAAGACCCGAGCGTCGCGGGAAAAATGGCCAGGTTTGGATCATCGGTTGAGGTTGTGTTTCCCGTAACGTAAATCTTTCCCTTCGGATCGAGCGCCACCCCGGTGATCACATCGGTGCCGTTTCCCGAAAGATAGGTGGAGTATGCGAGCGCACTGCCATCGGCCGCCAACTCAGTCACGAAGCCGTGTGTACCCACCACTCTCGGCGCCGTCTCGAATGCCGCCGCGAAGGTTCCATTGGTCGGAAAATCGCCGGAGTCTGTGTTTCCCGCCACAATCGCATTGAAACCCGCATTGACCGCGATACCCGCCGGATAATCCGTTCCGCTGCCGCCCAAATAAGTGCTGAATACGACAGCCGAACCGGTGTTGTTGAGCTTGGTCACGAATACGTCCGCGGGTCCATTTAAGCTCGACTGGAACGGAAGCGGGCCCGTAGCGGGAGGCACAGGCGCTGGGGTCAGCGGAAAATCCGCCGAAGTGGTCGCGCCGGCAATGTAGATGTTGAACGCGCCATCCACCGCGATCGACGGACAGCCAAGAGGCGGAGTGGCCAATCCTAAGATCGCGGAACAGCTCTCCGCACCGCTTCCCCCCAGATAAGTCGAATAAGTCAGCACCGGATCGATCACCAGAGTCCGGCTGGGGTCATACTCGCCCACCGCAAAGCCAACCTGTCCACGATCACGCAGGACGAAAGTTCCCTTTACCGGCTGTCGCTGTTCGCCGATCTTCTGATAGACGCGGGGAGCGTGCAGGCGCAAGTCACCGCCTCCCATCCGCAGCACGAGGTCACCATTGCCCTCAATGTGCGCATCCTGCTGGCCGTCAAACCGCAATGTCACACGACGCGGATCGGCACCGGGGGCAACTTCAAAGTCGTATTCCAACTGTCCCTGGGTGCCGTAATAAACGAGATCAATGCCCGGATATACGTTCGCGTAATGCACACGCGCGAACTGCGGAACATTCTGATGCCACTGGCTGGGATCGTTTCCGAGAAGGTAATTGCTCTTTCCGGGAAGCAAGCCAGCGCCGCTTACTGCCGATTTTTCGGCACCGGCAAGCTGCATGCGCAGGACGGAGGTACTTGGCGCCTTAGCTGCGCTGCCTGAACGGCTGCTTCCCGGTCGCAGAGCCAAAACTGCTTCATTCACGGTCAGGAAAAGTCCATATCCGGTTCCCCGAGCCACAAACTTTACCTGTGGATCGGCCTGTCCCTGGTTGGGTTCAAAAATCAGCCGCAAGCGTGCATAGGCGGCCCTAACCTGCTCTACTTTGACGGCGGAGGACGTTGCGGTGGGAATAGAGGCTGGATAGGCCAGTTTGCCACCTGCGAGGCGGCCCAGCGAGGAACCAATTCTCAGAACCACGCTCCCCAGCAGCACCAGCAACGCAACGGCCAGCGCCACCCGCACACGATCCCTTGCCCACCGACGGCGAATCAATTTCACAAGCTCCTCCGAGAAGCTGAGTATTGAGAAGAGGAAGAAAGAAACGGCACAAACAGCAATTCGCCTTGCGTGCCCGCGTGGCGGCATGCGGAATTGTCACCAGAAACTATGGCTAAAAATAAATAACTACTTAAACATCTGACGGATAGACTGTCAAGCCGCGCTCCCTTGGCCTCGTTCTGGTCTGATGCAGGCTGGAAGTGGGAAAGATGTTTGGAAGTTCTCCGTTCTCGGTTCTCAGTTCTCGGTTCTTGGTTCTGAGGCAAAGAGTTCATAGCTGTCGGCTGAGAGCCGACAACTGAAGGCCAAGAGCTGAATTCTGCAATTCCTTTCAGCCACCTCCGTGCCAGACACGTTTGTTTCAGGTGTGAAGTCGCTCATTTCACATACGCGTGCCTGCCGGCCGCGTTGGCAGCGCGATTGCTATCTCTCCCCTGTCCTTCTCCTGCGTTCCGCCGTACTGCTTGGAAGTTCCTAGTTTCGGGGCTTATTGGCGCATAGTCGCGAATGGAGCAGTAACCGACTCAGTTCCCGGAAACTTTTTTGTTGTTGCAAACATGCGATGGCGAAGTAACCTTGGCGCATACAGTGAAGATTTCCTTCTTTAAGGAGTATTCCGACTCGCCGCGAGCGGGGAGGAAGTTTATGCCGATAGGGAGTCGTCAGACCCGTGGCGCCGGGGTGGAAATGCTCTCAGGAAGAGATCCCGATATGCTGCAAGCGCAGCAGGAACGCCGCACCATGCGCCGCTTCGATATGCGGTTGCCGGCGGCTGTGCAGGTAATCGAGAGCGAAGCGCCCGAGTTGCTGACCGAGACCCAGAACGTCAGCGCGCGCGGAGTATTTTTCTACATCGACCGGCCGCTTCAGGAAGGCACTCGAGTTAACGTGACCCTCACCTTCCCGCCGCACGTAACTTTGACCGATTCGGTACGCGTCCGTTTCACTGCACGCGTCCTCCGCACAGAAGCGCCGCTGCCAGGTTCGCGCATCGGGGTCGCTGCCCTCATCGAAGACTACGAATTCCTTCGCTCCAAGCCCGGATCGGATTTCTTGGCGGGCTTGCAGTAAGTTCTTCTTCTTCCCATTTGCGATTGCGAGCAGGCAGGAACCCTGGCGACTACTTTCTGCGCAACTCCTCGATCTCTTTTCGCAGACGGCCGTAGCGCCGCACAATAATCGTCAGGTAGGTGATGTGGATGATCCACGTCGCGGCGTAGGCGGCATACAGATAGCTCATGAGGCACCCTGGGCATCTGACAAGGCTTCCATCGCTTGCGCCTCCTCGACCTGCCGCTTCAACACTTCCACACGATACCGCGACCAGAATACCAGCGCGCCAAAGCACATGAACGCGGCCCAGTTGATGAGCAGGACATGCATCATGCGAGGATCAATGGAGCCTCCACCGCCGATCACCGGCTGCGGATGCTGGGTGCGGAAAAACCAGATGGAAAAATAAACCAGCGGCACATCCAGCGCACCGAACACGGACAGCACAGCAGCCAATAACGGGGTCTGCCCGCTGCTGGAAAACCGCCGCAGCATCAGGTACGCCACATAGATCAGCCACAACACCAGCGTGAGGGTCAGCCGCATGTCCCACGTCCACCAGATTCCCCACACCGGCCGCGCCCAGATCGGACCGGTCACCAGCACAACCGTGCAGAACACCACGCCTACTTCCGCGCTGACCAGGGCAATTATGTCAGCTTTGATGCTGCGCCGGATCAGGTACACGATCGATGCTACGAAGTTGATTGTGAACAGCAAAAACGCCGTCCACGCCGAGCTCACGTGATAATAGAAAATACGCTGCACGTCCCCCATGGTCTTCTCGGTGGGAGCCCAAACCACCGCCATGTAAAGCGCATAGCTCAGCAGGGCCGCGGTCAACACACCGAGAATTGGAAAGGCTTTTTTCATTCCGCGTTCAGCACCAATTCAAATAAGAGCAGGCTGCAGATAGTAAACACCACATCATACGCGGCGAGCAACACGATCCAGAACTTGAGCGAGTATTCGCCGCTCAGGATGTCGCGCGTGGCCTGTACCATGGCCAGCACTGCCGGGATCGAAATGGGAAAAAGCAGCAGCGGCAGCATGATTTCGCGGCTGCGGGTGCGCAGCGACATCGCTGCAAAGAAAGTTCCATTCACTACCAGCGCCCACGTGCCTAACACGGCGACGACTACCAGGAGATACGCCGGCCCCAGCGCCCGCAGATTGTAAAAAGCGATAAACAGGGGGGTCATCAGAGCTTCCAACACAATGACGAAAATAAAGTTCCCCAGCGCCTTGGCCAGGAACAAGGAATTCGCCGGAGCCGGAGACACCCGGTAGGCATCCAGAACCGCGTTGCGCAGTTCCCGCGCCCACGTCTGGTTCAGGGCGACAACCGCGGCGAAAAGGAACGCGACCCAGATCAATCCTCCGGCAATCTGCCGCGATTCTTCAGCTGTAGGATCAAACGAAAAGCTGAAGATGACCACCACCAGCAGCGCGAAAAACAGCATGGAGTTGATCGCGTCTTTGGAGCGCCACTCGAGGCGGAGATCCTTCGCCAACGTCGCTTTGGTCAGCTGGGAGCTCATCGCGCCTCGCCAGTCTTGATCGAGCTGTTTGCGTCGGCGACTGTCGCCAATCGTGTGGTGGCGGGCGACTCGCCCGTCTTCCTCAGATCGCGGGTGCGATCCACGATCTTTCCCGCCTCCATCCAAACGAATTCATCCGCTACTCCTTCGAGAAACGAAGCCTGGTGCGTCACCACAAAGACGGTCTTCCCCGCATCGCGCATACTTGCCAGCAGGTCCACCATCTGCCGAGCTGAACGTACGTCGACATTTGAAAATGGCTCATCGAGCAGCAAGATCTTGGGATCGTTCAGCAGCGCCCGCGCCAGTGACACGCGCTGCCGCATACCTTGAGAATACTGGCCGACTGGCCGTTCCAGCGCGGGATCAAGATGCACGGCGGTGATCACAGCCGCGCAACGCCGGTCATCTTCAATGCCATACAACTGCGCGAAGTAGCGCAGGTTCTCCATGCTACTAAGCTCGTCATAGAGCAATGAGGGATGCGCCATGTAACCGATCTGCGGACAAACCGCCCGAATGTCAGTGGATCCCATGATGGAAATGCTGCCCCGGGTTGGACGAGTCAATCCCGCAATCGTTCGCAATAAAGTCGTCTTCCCTGCCCCGTTATCGCCCAGGATTGCATACATGCGTTCCGACGCAAAATTGGCAGTTACGCCACGCAAGGCCGCGAAGCGTCCAAATTGCTTGATGAGATCAGTGAGGGTGATGATGGCAGTAGTTCGGCTGTCCGTCGGGTGTGAAGACGTCATTCGAGGGTAATCATCATCAGGCTTGTCGCGATTAGTCTCACGAAGAGCAGGTCCTTCGCTTCGCTCAGATGACAATTTGAAATCGGCGAATCGTTCAACAGCAAGGGTGCCCCCAACTGAAGCCGCTAATCACCCATCGAGGAAGCTGGCGCATCCGCCTTGGTCATGCTCTTGTCCGGCCCGCTCGCAGGAGCGCCATTCGCCGGCTGCTGTGGAGCGTATTTCGACGCGCACTTCGCTTGCAAGGCCTTGGCATGGAACACACCATCATGGCCGAAGCTGCCCTCAGCCAGCGCCTGGGAATTGTCTTTGAATGTATCCGGAGGCGCTTCCGTTCCGCTGTAGACCACGGGCAAAGTCAAATCCTGCTCCACCAGCAGGAACTCAACCTTGGTACCCGTGCGCTTGATCGATCCCGGCTGCACGTTGCCTGCGACCCGCAGGCGCTTCGTGTAAGCGTCATCGCCCATGCCCCTGAGTTCTTTGATGGTTACGTAATAGCTCTTGCTTTCCTGCACGCCGGTGTACGCGAGGTATCCCATGGACAGGAGGATCACCACCGTAGCCGCGCCGAACTTCAAATATCTGCTGGTTTCCTTGGACATAAAGGCCACATCGCCTGCTACAAACTTTAGACTCTGCAGTGGCCGGGGTCAAGCAGAAGGGCGCTTCGGCAGTGGGGGCGGACGCCTCGTCCGCCGCTTTGCCTCTCTTCGGCATGGCCTACAGCTTATGACTCTCCCTGATTCCGGGCGCCTGCCAAGCTTGCGGGCGAGGGCGCCCGCTGCGCACCATAAGAGCCTTACCAGACTCGGCACGCGTTCTGCGCCACCATGGGCTGTCCGGCCTTGCATCCCCAAACCTGCTGGAACTCAGGCATGTTCTGGACCACGCCATTGACGCGATACCGTCCCGGAGAATGCGTATCCACATTCACCAGCATGCGCTGCAGCTCCGGACGCTGCTTCTGGCACCACACCCGCCCGAAACCCAGAAAGAAGCGCTGCTCCGGCTTGTAGCCGTCTTTCTTCTGATCGAGTTGGCCAGTCTTGTCGGCCGCGATCATCTCGTGCAAAGCCATCAGCGCGATCCGCGCGCCGCCATTGTCGGCGGTATTCTCGCCCAAGGTCAGACGACCGTTCAGGTGCAGGTCGTCGACAGCGACGAAGCTGCTGTATTCATCTGCGACACAACTGGCCCGCTTCTCGAATTCCTTGCCATCCTGCTCGGTCCACCAGTCGCGCAGATTGCCCTGCGGATCATATTTGCGTCCCTGATCGTCGAAGCCATGCGTGAGTTCGTGGCCGATCACCAAACCGATGGCGCCCATATTGATGGCATCGTCCATGGTCTTGTCGAAGAACGGAGGCTGCAAAATGCCGGCAGGGAAAACAATCTCATTGTAGTTTCCGCTGTAGTACGCATTCACCGTCGGAGGAGTCATGCCCCATTCTTTGCGATCGAGCGGCTTGCCGATTTTGTTGATGTCGCGATGCGACTCGAACTGGTTCGCACGCTCAATGTTCCCCATTAAATCGTCGCGCTTGACCGCCACCGAGCTGTAATCGCGCCACACATCGGGATAGCCGATCTTATTGCGGATGGCCTGCAGTTTGACTTTGGCCTGCTTCTTGGTGTCTTCCGACATCCAAGTCAGATCGCGGATGTCGGCATCGAGCGATTTCTCCAGCGCGTCCACCATCTTTAGCATGCGCTGCTTGCCTTCGGCGCCGAAGGTCAACTCGACATATCTCTGTCCGAGAGCCTCTCCCAGTGAGCGATCCGTGATGTCCACGCAGCGTTTCCACCGCGGCTGAATTTCCGCTTGTCCGGTGAGCTGTTGCTGCATCTTGAAATTCGCGTCCACATACGGCTTGGAGAGCCATGGCGCCGCCGTTTTCAGCAAATGCCAGCTCACATAAGCTTTCAAGGAATCCAGCGACTCCGACTCGAGCACGCCATTCACATCCTTGAAGAAATCGGGGTTCGAAACGTTCAGCTCCGAAAAGCTGGGAGCGTCAATGTCTTTGAAGTAGCGTTCCAGATAAAAATTCGGCGCCAGCGTGGCGGCCTGTTCGCGTCCCATCTTGTGGTCGCGGTTCTTGGGATCACGCCGCAGAGTGCGATCCATGGAAGCTTTGGCCAACGCGGTCTCGATCCGCAACACCGTTTGGGCTGAGTCGCCTGCCTGCTGTGCCGGCTGTCCTTGCAACGTGAATACCTGTGTCGCATACTCCACCAGGTGCTTTCGCATCTCCGCCATCTTGGCGTCGTCTTTTTTGATGTAGTAGTTTCGGTCAGGCAGCGAAAGCCCGCCCTGGTCGATATAAGCGATCACCTGGTCGGCGTTATGAAAATCAGAATTGGAATAGAAATTGAACAGGGGATTCGGCCCAATGGTGTGCAGATGTGCTATCTCGTCAATCAGCGCACTCTTATCTTTTACCGCCACAATGCGATCGAGTTCGGGCTTAATCGGATCGAGACCCTTGGCGTCTGCCGCCTTCTCGTCCATACACGCGCTGTAGAAGTCGCCGATCTTCTGATCGATAGCATTGCGGGCAGGCGAATCTACCGCGGCCTTCTCCAGGATGTCACGCATCGTGGTCTGATTGCGCTCATGCAGTTCGAGGAAGCTGACCCACTGCGGCTGGTCGACTGGAATCACCGCCCGCTTGATCCAATTGCCGCAGGCGTATTGATAGAAATCCACGCAGGGATCGACGGTCTTATCAATGTTGTCGAGGCTGAATCCTGGAGCGAGTTGGGCGTTAGGATTGGATTGGCTAAAGCTCGCCATCGCGAGCAGCAGGCAAATAAGCAGGCAGAACAAACAGGAGCGCATCATGACCTCATTTCTGGAGAACCGGAGATTTTAGGTCTGACTGGGTTGGACGGGCAAGGTCTCCCAAGGGTAGCGGCGTCTAAATTCAAAATCAACCGACCACAAAGGCACATGAAAAAAGTCACCTAAAGACTTATCTTACGTTTAGTCCCTTGTGCTCGATGTGCTTCGTGGCGTTTGTAGCGGCGTATAATTAGTGTTTATACATCCAGCAGTGAAGGCACAATATGTCCCCGACCAACGGCACTTCTAGCCACGGTAACAACGGAAACATTGCTCCCCAGGCCCGTGCGGATTGGCTGAAGCAACGCAAGGCACAGAACCAGGACGGAAACTTCTCGCAAATGCACTACGCCCGCCAAGGGCTGGTCACGGAAGAAATGCTCTACGTCGCCGACTGCGAGAAGCTTTCGCCGGAACTGATTCGCGAGGAAGTCGCCCGCGGCCGCATGATCATCCCCGCCAACATCAATCACCCGGAACTGGAGCCGATGGCGATTGGCGTAGATTCGCTATGCAAGATCAACGCCAATATCGGCAACTCCGCGGTGACTTCCAACATTGACGAAGAACTTAAGAAACTGCATACCGCGGTGCATTACGGCGCTGACACGGTGATGGATCTTTCGACCGGCGGCGATATTCATGACATCCGCGAGGCCATCCTGCGCCACTCCCCGGTTCCCATTGGCACCGTGCCAATCTACGAAGCCATTTCGCGCGTGAAACGCATTGAAGACCTCACCGCCGACATCATGCTCGAAGTCATCGAAGAGCAGGCCGAGCAGGGCGTGGACTACATGACCATCCACGCCGGGGTGCTGATTCACTATCTGCCGATGGTCTCGAAGAGAATCACTGGCATCGTTAGCCGCGGCGGCGCGATTCTGGCGCAATGGATGGCGCATCATCACAAGCAGAATTTTCTTTATGACCGCTTCGCCGACATCTGCAAGATTTTCGCCAGGCACGACGTCAGCTTCTCGCTGGGGGACGGGCTGCGCCCCGGCTGCATCGCCGATGCCAGCGACGAAGCGCAATTTGCCGAACTAAAGACCCTCGGCGAACTGACCAAGAAGGCCTGGGAGTACGACGTACAGACCATGATCGAAGGCCCCGGCCACGTGCCGCTCGACAAAATCAAGGAGCAGGTCGACAAAGAAAAAGATCTCTGTTACGAGGCCCCGTTCTACACCCTCGGCCCGCTGGTCACCGACATAGCACCCGGCTACGACCACATTACCTCCGCGATTGGAGCGGCCATGATCGGATGGCACGGCGCCGCCATGCTCTGCTATGTGACGCCGAAGGAGCACCTCGGCCTGCCCAACGACAAAGACGTGAAAGACGGCATCATCGCCTACAAGATCGCTGCCCACGCCGCCGACATCGCGCGCCGACGTCCCGGCGCCCAGGACCGCGATGATGCCCTCAGCTACGCTCGCTACACCTTCGATTGGGAGAAACAGTTCGCGCTCTCACTTGATCCTGAGACCGCCCGCTCCATGCACGACGAAACCTTGCCCGATGACTACTACAAAGAAGCAGCTTTCTGCTCCATGTGCGGCCCTAAATTCTGTTCCATGAACTATTCGAACAAAGTTGACGAGTACAACCGGCAGGTGCATGGGCTGGAAAAGAAAGATTATTCGGAGTTGGTGGAGAAGCTGGTGACGCTGAAGTAGCTGACGTAGGGACAGCCGCCCCCGGCTGTCCGGTCGAGCAAAGCTCGGCCTAATTTCTTGGGGACCCTTCCTACTATTGGCCTACCTACGCGGCTGTCCGGGAGAATTCGCGGTCTGCTTCGAGTAGCGCACCACAGTGTCTTCCGCAACGACATCACTCTCGTGGGGACGTGCTGCAGGATGAGTCCGGCTCGCGGCCGGTGCCTGCGCCGCGGAACTTCCGCCTGCGCCATGGCGCGAAGATTTGCCCGAGTGGTCGTAGCGAACCACTGTGTCGGGAGCAACGAATTCGGACTCAGAAGCCGGCTGGCGAACCGCCGCCTGCTTCACGGGCGGCGCAGAGGTCTTTACCGGCACCGGCGTCAATGCCTTCGGCGCGTTGCTGGTTATAGCCACTGGCAATCTTTTCACGGCTTTCACAGGTCTAATTTCCTGCACTGGTTGCACGCCGGGCAACAATCCTTCCGGCAGGGGCGAACGACGGTGTAGCGAAATTCCCAGCACCAGCCCCAAAGCCACAATCACAGCCGCCATACTGGCTGCAGTGGCCGTTCTCCAGAAAAGCTTTTCGTCTTTTAGCGCGCGCAAGCGGCCGGTCAGCGGCATGTAAGCACGCGTCGCCGATGTGGGCATGGTCAGCCTTATGACTTGTTGTCCGATCAGGGACGGCTGCGGTGCCGCAGCCAGATCAGATTGCTGCGAGGCCGCCAAGCTTTCGCGGAGCACCGCGTCATCCGATTCCGGTTGCCAGATCGGCCAGTCGGAAACCGGCTCGTTGGGCACACCTTCATCGGCAACGAGTCCCGCATTCTGTTCAGTCGCAAACTGGTTAACGTTTGCTAGCGCATCCTCTGCAAGCCACGCGTTTTCGACCCAGAGTTCTTCCGCTTTTTCTCGCGCCCCTATTCCTTCCGCGCCGACCGGTTCTTTCAAATCCGGCATGATTGCCTCTAGCTCAGCAATCAGATTCTCCATTTCCGGGGCCCGCGACTGCAGGTCAGCCTCAGCCCGCTCGGGTTCGGTTATATCGGGGGCAACGCTCATGGCCGAGAATACGAGTTCGGGCGCCACCGGCTCGGTCTCAACCTCTCCAGAGTAAACATGTTCCGGCTCTGGATCGGGATTCGGCTCTTCCACGGGCCCAGGATCGGGTTCGGGTTCGCCAATTGGCCTGGGTTCCGGTTCCACGGGATCCTTGGGCGAAGCCGCCAATTCCACCGGCGCTTCCGTAGACACTTCCGGCAGTTCCTCGCCAGCACAAGCTTCCGGTTCCGAATAGCCCACTGGGACGGACACGGAGATTTCCTGGGTTGAGCTTTCAACCTTGACGGCTTCGGCTTCCGTTTCCGTCTGGAATTCGGCTTCGGCAGCTTCGGCATTCGTTTCGACGAGCAACTCGTGAACAGCGGGAACGTCCGCCACCGCAGCGGGAGAGAACTCTGGTGCCAGGCGAACTAGGCGCTCTGGGCGGCGCATATCGGTGATCGCGCCGGCGGCAATGAACACCGACAGGTCCTGGGATTGGCCAAGGCTCTCCGCCCGGCCCACAACCTGTTCCAAACCACATTCCTCAAGGGTAATTTCCAGGTCCGCGGGATGGGAGGGACTCTGCTCGGGAGATACTGTTTCTACGTCGAATCCCCGCGCACGCAACTGCTGCTCCAGTTTTTCGGCGTCGGCAGGGCTGAGGGCGGTAATGCGAGCAAGCGGCATCTGGGCCTTTACTGCGCGGTAAAGAGCGGATCCTGCGCTACTTTCAGGGCCACTCGGCGAAAAAACATACTTTCACCGCGAACTCAATTCGATGCACCCACGGTTCCATCAGTTTACTCCAGTGCGGCTGATTTACTGTGTCTTGGAGGGCCAAGTCGGGAGTAGGAAGTGCAAAGTTTTTCACGGCACAGAAAGGAAGCATGGCAAGGAGGTTCGTAGCTTCTCAACTCTCAGCTATCCACCTTCAGCTATCTGCTTTCGCGGACCTGACGTCGAATCGTTGACCGACCTGTCCGAGTGGTAACCAACAGAGCTGAAAGCGGATAGCTGAAAGCCGACAGCCGTTCTTCTACTTTTCCAAAATCTTCGCCGCCCGGTTCAGCGCCGCTGCCAAAATCGCAATCTGCCGCTGGGTGGTCTGCAAGTCCTTTCGGTCGATGGCTTCATTTACGCCGGGGATCACGGTTGCCGCGTACCCTGTGTAACGCCCAGGAGCGTAAATCGCGTGATGAAACCACGGCCGCGTCGGCAGCCCCTCCGAAATCAGCAACGCGCGCTCGGTCAGATACAAGCTTTCGTTCAGCTTTGCCGCATCCCCTGGCGCACCGCTCTGCCGTGAAAGCATCTTGGCTCCGGCTTGTTCGAAGTGATGTGCCGCCTCCATCGCTGCGGCGAAGTTGCGGGCCTTGTTACCGAAAGCGGCCTCCGCCTTCTTCTTTGCCGCGTCAATGTAAACAGCGATTTCCTTTCCATATTCCTGGTAGTCGTAAGGAAGTACGTCCGCGTCTGCCATGCGGATCATCTCCAGGCCAAACACCCGCGCCATCTGCTGCTCGTATACGAAATCCGGATCGGCGAACTCAGTAAACCACTGAAAGTTATCGAACACGGAGTGATACACGCCATAGGGTCCGCTGGAGCCGATGTCGGAGGAAGGCACTCCCAGGTGCTGGAGAAATACGGTGAAATCGGAGCCGCTGCCCAGATCTCCCACGGGAACGTCCGGCTTGGACTGTGCCGCCGGCGGACGGTAAGTTCCTCCACTAGCTTCTTCCTGCGGACCGTGTTCTTTCGCTGCTCCGCTTTCCCTTTGCCACGCCTCATAGACCGTGCCGCCCTTCGGACTGGGCACAGCTTTGGTTACATCGCGGATGAACTGCTTCAAACTAGGTATTGCGGCAGAGCCGAATTTGGGACCGGAAACGGCCACGTCCATATTGAAATAGGCAGGTGAACTCTGCAGATCGGCGGCGTGCTGCTCACCCCATTCGGTCGAGCCCATCAGGCCTTGCTCTTCGGCATCCCAACTACCGAAAACCATCGTCCGCTTGGGCTTCCAGCCCGTCTTCAGAAGCTCGCCGATACCATGCACGGCTTCGAGCATCGCAGCTGTCCCGCTATTGGGATCAACTGCGCCATACACCCAAGCGTCGCGATGATTGCCCGCGACCACCCACTGGTTCGGCAACTCGCTGCCGCGCACTTGCCCGATCACGTCCCAGATAGTCCTGTACTGGTAGTCCTGTTTGAGATGGAGTTTCACCTTCACCGGGCCGGGACCGAGGTGGTAAGTAAACGGCAAAGAGCCTTGCCAGTCGCGCGGCGAATCGGGCCCACCAAGGTGTTCCAGGATAGGCCAGGCATCGTGATAAGAAAGCGGTGTGGTCGGAATTTTCGCTAGCTGCGGCGACATTTCCGGGCGTATTCGCTGCGAGTCCGGAAGCTCCGGCAAAGAAGCAATCCTCGGGGTGGTCGGATCTCCGGGAAACTCGAACATGTAGCCAATCGATCCGCGCTGCACTCCGGTGTCGGGACGCCACGGACCCTTAGGATACTTGTCGCCGCGATGCCAACCGTCATCATAGGGGTCAGAGTAGATGATCACTCCCGCCGCTCCGCGCTCCTGAGCCACGAAGGCCTTCACCCCGCGAAAATTTTGGCCGTAGCGCACCAGCACGATCTTGCCGCGCACGTCGATGTTCATCTGCTTCAGCTTGTCGAAGTCGTCGGGCGAACCGTAGTTGGCATAGACCACTTCCGCTTCTGCATCTCCCGACGGCGACATACCGGTGTAGGGCATGACCACGCGAGCATCGTCCTGAAAGGGATCGCCTTCCACGTGTTCACGGGTGGGGCCGTGCATGGTCACACCTTCGGGCGCGGTCACGTCGACGCTGATCTCGGCAGGATAGTTGAACCATACTTTGTACTCGACGATTTGCGTGTCGAGCCCAGCCTCGCGGAATTTCTGGGCAACGTACTCAGCGGTAGCCTTGTCTTCCGGCGAACCGGCGATGTGCGGAGCTTGCGTCAGCGTGCGCAGGTGCTGTTCGGCGAGTTTCGCATCCGGGACGGCGAGGAAGCGGCGCTCGAGCGCGATCTCGCCGGAAGAATCGCGGAAGCCAAAGATCGCATTGGGACTCTCGGCGGAGGATGCTGCCGGATTTCTTGCGCCGCCAAAACTGGAAACAACAAGGACAAGGACGAGAATACTTCCCGGAAGAGCCTTCATCTTGCTCCTGTGGAATTTTGAAATCAGATTAGGTTAAGCAGCGCTACTCAACTTTGACAGCACCTCGAGAATCTCCGCCCGGGTCGGCATTTCGTTGACTGGATAGACTTTCTCGAATTCAATGCGTCCGTTCTTGCCAATGACAAAAATCGCGCGCTTGCTGGCCCCGTCGTCCCCCAGCACACCATACCGCCAACTCACGTCGCCGTGTGGCCAGAAATCGCTACACAAAGCATAATCGAAGGGGCCGATTTCGCGCTCCCACGCGGTGGTATTCATGATTGACTCCACGCTGATGGCAACTATGTCGGTATCGTGCGCCAGGAATTTCTCTCGGTCCACCTGGTAGGCGACCAGCTGTTCGCCGCTGACGATCTCCCAGTTGAAGGGATAGAACATCAGTACGATGTTCCGCTTGCCTTGGTGTTCGGAAAGCCGAAAACGTTTCTTTACGCCCGCGACCAGGGCAGGAAGATCAAAGTCCGGGGCCATGTCACCGGCCTGAAGCAAGCAGAACCTCCGAATTACAAAGTTATCAGAGGCAGAGCTACTTGCGCACCTGGCCGGTGCCAATGACTTCATACTTTGTGGAGGTTAGTTCTGCCAGGGCGAACGGTCCGCGGCAGTGAAGCTTCTGGGTGCTGACGCCCATCTCGGCGCCGAAGCCGAACTCCCCGCCATCGGAAAAGCGGGTGGAAGCATTCCAGTAGACCGCCGCCGAATCAACATAGCGCAGGAAGTCGCGGGCATTCGCTTGGTCGCGCGTAACGATTGCTTCGGAATGTTTTGTCGAATAGCGATTGATGTGAGCAATGGCGGATTTCACGTCAGGCAAAACGCGTATTGCCATACAGAGACGTAAGTATTCTTCACCCCAGTCTTGTGACTGCGCCGGCGCAACCCCCATTGCCAGCCGGCAGGCTTGTTCATCTCCACGAACTTCGACGCCATGCTCCAGCAGTTTCTTTACGATTCGAGGAACATATTCCGCAGCAATGCTCTCGTGCAGCAGCAACTTCTCCGCAGCATTGCAGACGGACGGACGCTGCGTCTTGGCGTTGATGACGATTTCATCCGCCATGTCGAAGTCGGCGGACTCATCTACGAAGACGTGGCAATTCCCTGCTCCAGTTTCGATCACCGGAACGGTGGCATTCTCGGCGACATAAGCGATCAGTTCCGGACCGCCGCGGGGAATAATTACGTCGACCAACCCTCGCGCCTTGATCAACTCCTGTACCGAATCACGGGTGCTGGAATCGAGCAGTTGAACTGCGTCTTGTGGCACTCCGGCGACGGCGGTGAGAATCTCGGCCAAACACTGGTTGCTGTGGATTGCTTCTTTGCCGCCGCGAAGAACGATGGCATTGCTGGTCTTTAAGGCGAGAGCGACCGTATCCACGGTGACGTTGGGACGCGATTCATAAATGATTCCGATCACGCCCAGCGGCACACGCAGCTTGCGGATGCGCAAGCCGTTCGGCCGAGACCATTCGGTGAGAGTTTCGTACACCGGATCAGCGAGAGTGGCGACTTCGCGCACCCCGCGAGCCATGTCCAAGATACGCTCTGGGGTGAGCAGCAGGCGATCGCGCATCGCGCCCGCGAGACCGCAACTCTCCATGTCGGCAGAGTTCGCTTGCAGAATCCTTGCGCTGTTGGCCTCGACGGAATCGGCCATCGCCACGAGTATCGCATTCTTGTGCGTGGTCGAAAGTCTCGCGAGCTCCGTAGCGGCTTCCCGGGAGCGCAGCAGTTTTTCTTTCGTGGAGAGCGCGACCGGGTAAGTGGAAACCATGGCTAGCTCCCGTTCCGCTGCGGCGGAAAGTAGGTTCCGATTTTGCGTTCGAGCGCCCAGGAAATCGCGTGGGCATGGCGCCCATTCACAATCGAGACGTGGACTCCGTTCTCGCTGGCCATGGTGGCGGCGCGGAGTTTCGAGCGCATGCCGCCGGTGCCCAACTTGCCGTGGCCATTGCAGAGCTTTTCCATATCGGGAGTCAGCTTGCGGATGGTGCGCAGCAAGCGTGGACGCTTGCCATTGGGAACGTAGAAGCCATCCACATCGGTGAGCAGCAGCAGCCAATCGGCTTTCACGGCCGTGGCGAGCAGGGCGCTGAGTTCATCGTTGTCGCCAAAGGCGCCAACCAGTTCGCGCACCGAAATGCTGTCATTCTCGTTGATGATAGGAATCACGCCCAGCTTCAGCAGTTCATGCAGCGCATTCTGCAGATTCTTATAGCGCACGGGCGAAGTAAAATCATCGCTCGAAACCAGAAGCTGCGCCACCACTTTCTTTCCGAAAAAGAGGCGCTCGTAGGTGTGCATCAGCGCGCTCTGACCGACCGCGGCGCAGGCTTGCATCAGAGGCACGCTCGCGGGACGTTCGCTCAGCCCAATGTTCGACATACCTGAGGCAATCGCCCCCGAGGTGACGATCAGATATTCGTGATGCGCGAGGTCGAGCTGATCCACCAACGCACGCATGCGGACGGTGTCTATGCGCCCACCGGGCGCAATCAGACTGGTGCCGACTTTGACGACAAGACGCATTCAGCTTAAACGAAGCAATTTACAGGCCAGAGGGGAGGGTTAGCAACGCTGTTTTTGCGCCTGGCGTCGCGTCCGGAGCTTGTCGCATTGCATATTAGCTGCAAAGCTTTTCACGAATAGCAGCGGGAAAGGTCGTGATTTTCGCGCAGAGGCGGGACACCTCGGAAGCTGCGGCAGTTTCGCCCCATGCGCTGTGCATCCAGTCCTAGCCCCACCCGGCTATTGCCATATCCCTATTTCGGTTACAATAACTAACAAGTCACCGAGCGAGGAAGTTTCACATGCTGAAGCGCGGGTTAGCCCTGACTTGCCTCTTTTTCCTGATTTTAGTCGTGTCGGCACCCTGGGCCATCTCTCAGCAGGAACAAGGAGTGGTTCCGGCTTTCAATGCCGGGCCGCCGGCCAAGGGCACAAGACTTCCGCCTATTCTCGGCAAGGAGCAGTTATGGGGCGAGAACGCCCAGTCGCCCTATCAGACCCATGCCTACGAACTGGCGGCGAAAATCCCGGTCATGCTCCATCAGCAGCCGTGCTACTGCTACTGCGACCGCATGGGCCACAATAGCCTGCACAGCTGCTTTGAAAATACTCACGGAGCTCAGTGCGCCATCTGTCTGAAGGAGCTGTACTACTCTTACGCTGAACATAAGAAAGGGAAATCGGCAGCCCAGATCCGCAAAGGCGTCATCAAAGGCGAGTGGAAACAAGTCAATCTGCAGACGGCAGCAGCAATTAACTGAAGCGTCGTGGCCATGGTCCGGAAAGTTGACCCTGGGTCGTAAATTCGGGTAGTTTGAGGCGGTTTTTCCACAGCCCGTTTTGAGGCTCGGCTTAGGCCTTTGTGGCAGGTTTCGGCGCGAGAAACTGAAATTCAACAGCACAAGTTAAACGATAATCCTCTAAGCTCTACCAACTACATATGGTTACGAAAAGCACAGGAAGAGTTTTGCAGATGGCTCAAAAGACGTCTCCCAGGAAATCGGTTGGCGACGATCCGCGTTTTGCACAAGCTGTGCAAAACTACGAGACCGGCCTGCGCGCCATGCAGGAGCACAAATTCGATAAAGCGAAGACCTCGCTGCAAAAGGTGGTTGCCGGCCCCAGCAAAGAGCTGGCGGACCGTGCCAACGTGCACCTGAACACCTGCAATCAGCACCTGGATCGTGCGACTACTCAGTTCAAGACGTCCGAAGAGCACTACGACTACGCAGTTTCGCTGATCAATCTGGGCGACTACGTCAGCGCACGGGAGCACTTGGAAAAGCTCTCCAAGCAGGTGCCCAAGGCGGACTACGTCGCGTATGGCCTGGCTGCCTTGGATTGTCTGACCGGGCACGTGGAAGACTCGTTGCGCCATCTCGATGAAGCCATACGACTGAATCCCAGGATTCGTTTCCAGGCTCGCAACGATTCCGACTTTCAGAATCTGGCGGAGGATCCGCGCTTTACCGAACTGCTCTACCCGGATCCTGGGGCCGAACTCCCGGCCGCGGCTCCGGAGGAGTGACACCCCACATGACGGAACATCCGGACTCCAGCAATCGGGGTCCGCATGGCAGCGGGCGCGCGCTGCGCGTGGTGGCAATTGGAGGCGGTACCGGCCTCTCTACTCTGCTCAAAGGGCTGAAACACTACGTCTCTCCCGCAGAACTTCAATCTGAACAAGCACTGATTTCTGGGCTCTGTGCCGTGGTGACGGTCAGTGATGACGGCGGCTCCAGCGGGCGTCTGCGCAAAGAATTCAACATGCTTCCTCCCGGCGACATTCGCAACTGCATCGTCGCGCTTTCCGAGGACGAGACTCTCCTGTCGCGGCTGTTTCAGCACCGTTTCATCAAGGGTTCAGGTCTTGAGGGTCATAGCTTCGGAAATCTGTTTCTTGCGGCGCTCACCTCGATTACCAGCGACTTCGCGGAGGCGGTGCGGCTGTCGTCGGAAATTCTGGTCACACGCGGACATATCTTTCCCGCAACTACTTCGAACGTGGAGCTGGAGGCGCTGATGGAAGACGGCACGCGGGTGCGCGGGGAGACGCAGATCACTGCCAGTAAAGGGCGTATCAAGGAGCTTTTCCTGGATCCCGCCGACGCCCAGCCACTTCCACAAACCATTGAGGCGATCGCCCGCGCGAATCTCATTACTATGGGACCGGGGTCACTCTTCACCAGCTTGATTCCAAACCTGCTGGTGCACGGCATTCCGGAAGCAATTGTCAACTCCGCAGCCGTGAAGGTCTACGTCTGCAATCTAATGACGCAGGCGAATGAAAGTCTGGGACTTACGGCGGCCGATCATATCCGGGCACTCAACCGTCATGCCCAGGTGGAACGCCTGTTTGATTATGCCCTGATCAATCGCACAGCCGCATCGCCTGAAATGAAGGCGAAATATGCGTTGGAAGGGGCGAGTCAGATTGTGGCCGATCTGGAAGCGATCGAAGGTCTAGGTGTCTGTCCGGTGCTGGGCGATTATCTGGACGAAGGGCCGGTAGCGCGGCACGCGACGGAAAAGGTCGCCAGCGATTTGCTGCAGCTAGTCTCGCAATCGCTGCCGGAGCGCCGCTCGACGGCGCGGACGTGAGTCCAGAAACAAGCTGTGAGAATGAGCAGACTCAAACGTTGCTTTCCGGAAACCTCGCACACTGGCTACTGACTGCTGACCGCCACCTACTGCTATATTGACTCGAATGCCAAAATCCAGAACCCGTAAAACCGCCATCGCCATCCTGGCTGCCGGCAAAGGCACGCGGCTGAAGTCCAAGCATCCGAAGGTGCTGCACGAGGTGGGCGGGAAACCGCTGCTGTCGCATGTGATCGCTGCGGCGACACACATCGTTCCACCGAAGGATGTGTATGCAATCATCGGACACGAAGCTGACCGGGTCCGCCAAGCCGTCGCCGGCACTGGCATTGATTTCGTCTTGCAAGAGGAGCAGCTCGGTACTGGACACGCGCTCATGGTGGCGCGGGATGCGCTGGCAGGGTACGAGCAGGTGATCGTGCTCTCCGGTGACGCGCCGTTGATCACGCCCGAAACGATAAAAAGATTGCGGGAGTTCCACGAGTCGAAACAGGCAGCCATGACTCTTCTTACCGCCGAATTGGACAACCCAACGGGCTACGGAAGAGTGCTGCGCAAGTCGGCAACGAGTGCTGACGTCCAGGGCATCGTGGAAGAGAAATCGGCTTCCCCGGCGCAGAAGAGAGTCCGCGAGATCAACGCCGGGTTTTATGCGTTCGAAGTTGCGCCACTTTACCGCTACATCGAAAAGCTCTCGACCAACAATCCGCACGCTGAGTTTTATCTCACCGACATGGCGGGAATCCTGGGCAAGGCGAAGCAGCGGGTGGTCGCGATGAAAGCCGCCGATCCCCATGAAGTCCTGGGCGGCAACACCCGCGTCGAACTGATCGACATTGATATGCGGCTGCGCATGGCGAAAATCCGCCAACTGGCGCAGGACGGTATCACCATTTTTTATCCTCATACCTGCGTCATAGACAGCGATGTGACCATCGGTGCCGACACCGTGATTGAACCATTCGTACAGGTCCTGGGTAACACACGCATTGGCAGCGACTGCCGCGTCCGTTCCTACTCGGTCATCCGCAATTCTCAGATTGCTGACAATGTCATGATTCGGCCCGGGTGCATCCTCGACGAGGCGTCGGTCAAGGCTGGAGCGGTTATTGGCCCGTACTCACACCTCCGCCCGGGGAGCGAAATCGGCGAAGGCGCGCACGTGGGAAATTTCGTGGAAACCAAGAAGATCAAGCTGGGCAAAGGCTCGAAAGCCAACCACCTCACCTACCTGGGAGACGCGAGGATCGGCGAAGGCGTCAACATTGGCGCGGGAACCATTACCTGCAACTACGATGGCGTTCACAAACACACCACGATCATCGAGGACGAGGTCTTCATTGGCAGCGATTCCACTCTGGTCGCTCCGGTGCGAGTGGGCAAGGGCGCCTATGTGGGGGCTGCGTCGTGCATCACTGAGGACGTCCCCGAAGACTCACTCGCCATCGGCCGTGCGCGACAGATTGTGAAAGAAGGCTGGGTAAAGCAGAAACGAGCAGGCCGGTCAGCATCCGCGAAGCCAAAGTGAGACGGCGCACATCCTCTTCAAATAGGAAGAGACCCGCACCTATCGGGGCTCAATGAATTTCCGGAGCTATTCTCACTGAGAACCGAGAACGGACAACTGAGAACTGCTCCTTACTTCGACACTGCCGCAAATAACTCCGAATGCAACAATGACTGGAACTTCTTGTCGTCGGTTTTGAAATGCAGCTGCAGATTCGAGCTGTCGGAATCCACGGTCACGCTCTCCAACGCCAGCTTCTCCGTTGGCGTGGCGCTCATCTTCTTGTACAACATCCCGGCTCTGACCAGCGACGACAATGTGGTGGCGGTCACGGAGTCGGAGGTGATGACATCGAGATCGAAATTCACCCCGTTGGAGAAGTTCATGGTGTACCGCGATCCCAACAGACGCTTTTTCACCGTCTCATAATCGGCAAGTTTGGCCGCGTCCCCGAGAGCAGAGCGCATCATGTTCTGCGTTCCCTGCTGATCGAGCACACTCCATACCGTCCCGGAATCTACCGAACCCATCATGTCGGCAACCGAGTTGTTGGTTTCAAGGGTGGACGAGTAGCCATCGCGCGCGTCCAGGGCACCCTGAATGGCGCCGCGGTCGCCGAAGAGCAAGGTGCTGTCATCCAGGAAAGTCATGGACATGCCGCCCGACATCGGCCATAGCTCGGCGGTGCGGATCTTGGACGGCTTCACCTTTTGCAGCCGCATCTTTTTCATGAATGTCTTCAGGGGAAAGAATCCCTGGGCAATGCCGAAAATTCGGACACCGGACTTCTTGTCGCGGTAGGAGGCAAAAGTCAACTGATCGACGTCTTTGTTGGTGTCAATGCCAACGCCCTTCAATGCGCCTTCGAACTCCTGCAAGTTGGGCGGCAATACCTGCTGTTTCAATGCCAGGGCGGTCTCGGAATTCCGCAAAGCACGGTAATCCACGGAGATAATCTGCTGAATGTCGGAGGGAATCACCGAGCGCGCGGAACTGCCCAGGGGCATCCCCACTGCCGCCACACTGGCCAGAACCACCACGCACACACAGGCCTGAAGTCTTCTCATAACCGCCTCAAAAGGATGTATAGGTACTTGGATGCTGCCTGACTGCTCTGAAGTCAACTTGCATCGCGTGAGTTCATTGTAAGCCAATTCTTTGCAGGATTGGCCAAACCAAAGTGCAATATAAGTGTAAGGAGAACGGCAGGATAGCCGGGACTTGCCGTGAAATTCGGGATTTCCGTGGTGAGCGTCGGGACACCGGGAAAGAAACCGGCGCGTGCGCGGGCGAAAGAAAATCACTCTGATGCTAACTTTGCGGCGAGGCTTAAATCCGTAGTTTTCAAATAACGCGTGCAGTCACATTGCCAATTTTGCGGCACGCGCCTAGCTGCGTATGGCCGCCGCTCGCTTCCTGGTCTCGGCTGCAAAGGCTCGATCTTTCAACGATTCCAGGTTGATCTCGACATTTGCCAACCCACCTTCGATCGCCGCACGAGCCAATGCCTGCGCGGTCGTCAGGTCCGATTTCATATTGGGATTAGTAATCGGCTTCAACTTCTCCGCAATCTCAGTGACCTCCCGCGCCCTCTCTGCAACCCCGAGCGGCACGCTGGTGGCAATTTTCAAAGCCGCATTGATGATGCCGTCGGCATCGGCCGATTCTTTCGCCTGCTTGTACGCCTTCATCACCAGATTGAAAGACTCGGCGTCCGCGTCGATGGACGCCTTCAATTCCTCGCGCAACAGGGACAAGCGGGCGATCGCATCGCTCAATTCTCGTTCATACTGCAGATAGGCCTTCTTTCCGCGCGACATGGACGCCACCATGGTGGCCAATCCTGCAGCCATGGCGCCTGCAGCGGCGGCTGCACTTCCGCCGCCAGGCGTTGCCGTCGGCGCTGCCAGTTGTTCAACAAATGGCTCCACTCCCGCTCGCAATCCACCGAGCGCCATCTTTCCGCTCATGACAGCCGCGAGACGATTTTCGAGAATCAAGGACGAATCAAAGTTCTCGACCTGCAAGAACCATTCCGCCGCTGATTCCAGCGCCTTCTTGGGAATGAGTCCGACGATCTCGCTCGAAACCGGCAACACCCCGTAGCGTGCCGCCTCGCGCTTTACCATCTCGAAGACGCGATGGATCGGTGTCTGCTCGAAGTCGGTCAGGTTCATCGAAACCTGCGCTTGCCCGCGCACCAAAAACCCAGCGCCTTTCACAAATCGCATTCCGCCAGTGGAGAATCGCACTGCCTTGGCGATCTTCTTGGCGATATCTACATCGGGAGTATTCAGAAACACGTTGTAAGCGATGAGAAACTTTCGCGCGCCGACCACGGTTGCTCCGGCGGTGGGATGCACTCGTGGCTCACCAAAATCCGGACGGCGCGAGGGATTGGTAGCAATCTCGTCGCGTATGCCTTCAAATTGTCCACGCCGGATGTTCTCAAGATTCTGCCGTTCCGGCGAATTCGCCGCCGATTCGTAGAGGTACACGGGAATCTGATAACGCTTCCAGATCTGCTCGCCCACATGCCGCGCCATGGTCACGCAGTCTTCAATCGTGAGACCCTCAATGGGGATAAACGGCACCACGTCGGCTGCGCCCATTCGGGGATGCGCCCCCTGATGCTTATTAAGATCGATCAGCTCCGCCGCTTTTCCGACTCCTCGGATCGCCGCCTCCTGGATCGATTCCCGCTCGCCGGCCAGCGTAATCACGCAGCGGTTGTGATCCGCGTCCATCTCCCGATCCAGCAGGTAGACGCCGTCCATTTTCATGGCGTCGACGATGGCGTCGACTTTGGCCTTGTCGCGTCCCTCGGAAAAATTGGGAACACATTCCACGATGGTTGACATACGGGGAAAGCATAGCGGTCGGGATTGGGAGGGTGCAACTCGGGAGACCAGCAGTGCAGCAATTAGTAATTAGGGCAACAAATACCTTGACTAACCACCACTATTTCCATTAGAATAGTGGACATGGAAACGCCAAAGACACTCCAACAAGCGATTCAGCACTACAGCGATGAGCAGGTTTGCATTGATGCTGTGACCCGGATGCGTTGGCCGAACGGTACTCCCGTTTGCCCTGCCTGCGGACACAAGGATCACTACTACCTCAAGACTCAGAAACGCTGGAAGTGTAAGGAATGCTACAAGCAATTCACGGTGAAGCTGGGAACGGTGTTTGAGGACAGTCCGATATCGCTCACAAAATGGCTCCCTGCTCTCTGGATGCTCTGCAATTGCAAGAATGGAATCAGCAGCTACGAGATTTCACGCGACTTGGGCGTTTCTCAAAAGGCTGGATGGTTCATGCTGCAACGTCTACGCCTTGCCTTGCAGGATGGTTTCTTTGGATCGAAGCTGAGCGGTGAAGTTGAAGTCGATGAAACCTTCATTGGCGGGAAAGCTCGCAACATGCACGTGAGCGAGCGCAAACGTCGGATCACTGGCACTGGCACGAAAGACAAGACTGCTGTGATGGGGATTCTTGAGCGCGGTGGAAAGGTTCGCGCCACAGTGGTTCCAAACCGCAAGAAGAATGCTTTACAAACCGAAGTCTACAGGCACGTGGAAGCCGGAGCCGCTCTATACTCAGACGCTTTGAAATCCTACGAAGGACTTGCCGGAGACTATGCTCACCAAGTCATTGACCATGCAGTGAAATATGTGGACGGTCGCGTACATACAAACGGGTTGGAGAATTTCTGGTCGCTGTTGAAGCGGGGAATCTCTGGGACGTATGTAAGCGTAGAGCCGTTCCACTTGTTTCGTTACCTTGATGAGCAGATGTTTCGTTTCAACAACCGCAAGGATGCTGACGGAAACAATCTGACTGATTCTGATAGGTTTGAATTAGCCTTATCGCAGATCGCGGGGAAGCGGTTAACCTTCGCTGAGGTGACTGGCAAGGTGGGAGAGGCGAGTTGCTAATCCTTTGCGCGGGAAGCGCGGCCGGAAGCCTTCTTCCGCTTCTGTCTCGCACGTTTCGCGGCGTCGAGTCTAGTTTTCATTTCGGAGTGCGAGACAGACAAAACTTTTTTCAGTGCACGTTCAAAATTCGCGTATTCGTCGGGTTGATCGCTCTTGTTTGCTTGGCGGCTCACTAGCGTATGCCCGTCCTTCTGACATCAGAATATCACGATGTCGGGAAAGACGGGAGTGTGTCATCCGAACTCTTCAGCGAAAGATTCAATCGTATTGGTCGTGAAGTCCAACAACTTGTTGAGCATTGGGATAATAGGCTCGTCCTCCCGCCCACTAAACTCCCTGAACGTTATTTGGGCGGACATCTTTCCTTTCACTTGCACTGGACTTTTACCGTAAATTCGGAAGTTTCTGGGGTTCAACTCCCAAGGCATCTGTTCCCCGAATCCCAACAACTGTGTTTCTGCCCTGAGGTTCACGTTCATGCTGTAGACCGCCAAGATCAATTCCCGGTGCTTGTCGCTAATGTCCATATCGTGGATGATCCAAAGCGAATTTCGACTAGGGTTGGGTCTTGTGTACGGCTGCAACCACTCGATTCTTGCCAGAGCAGAAGGGCTGGAGATTCCCTCTACCTTTCGACAGTAAGCGGACATTTTGTCTTTTGTGATAGAGCAGGGCTTCGGCCTTTTCAGGAACACGGGAAACTCGATCTTTCGGGCGGCGGGCTTTGCCTGGAAGTCGGGGGAGGACAATTGCCACACCAGATGATCGAAGCTCGATCTCAAGTGATGGATGATTTCACCGGCAAGCACGCTGAATCTCGGCTTGACAATCCGGGTCTTGATGAAATTAATCAGTTCCTCAAACGCTTTACGATCCTGCTCGGTGAAGACTGGTTTCACATTTTCATATGCGGTGAAGGTAACGACGGGAACGGGAGCCAAAAACTCGTCAATTTCGGCGTTCAGCTGACGGATATTCTCTTTGGCCCGTTTTAGACGTTCCCGTGCACTGTCAAGAGGATGTGGCAAGCATTGATCTTAGCAGAGTTTGGTTAGTTAAGGTATTTAGTGCCGTAATTAGCAACTAGCAATTAGCGGTCGGCAGTGGGTCCTCAGGATACAAAAGCCATAGCTGAGAACTGAGAACTGAGAACTGAGAACTGAGAACTGAGAACTGAGAACTGAGAACTGAGAACTGAGAACTGAGAACTGA
>Ga0070697_100000472_pt1 | contig 30734 bp, 19 predicted proteins | sample KBSK1501metaG_FD_65475 | JGI IMG/M metagenome (GOLD analysis project Ga0070697, IMG submission 65475) | Corn, switchgrass and miscanthus rhizosphere microbial communities from Kellogg Biological Station, Michigan, USA - KBS K1-50-1 metaG | ecosystem: Host-associated > Plants > Roots >...
CAGCATCTCGTAGAGCACGCATCCGAAGGCCCAAATGTCGGCGCGCTTGTCTACGGGCCTTCCCCGCGCCTGCTCGGGACTCATGTAGGAAGGCGTCCCGAGGATCGTGCCGGCGCGAGTCTGGGGCAGAATCGCCGTCGAAGATCGCGACTCCTCCAGGGAAACCGCGGCCAGGCTCTTCGCCAGGCCGAAGTCGAGGACCTTGGCCCGGCCCCCCGACGTCACCCGGACGTTCGCGGGCTTCAGGTCCCGATGCACCACGCTTTTCTCGTGCGCCGCCTGCAGCGCCTCGGCGATCTGACCGCCGAGATCGAGCGCCTCGGCGGGCCGCAACGGCCCGGCCGCCAGGATCTCGGCGAGCGTCCTTCCCTCGACGAGCTCGAGCACCAGGAAGCGAATCCCCTGCTGCTCCTCGATGTCGTGGATGATCGCCACGTTGGGATGGTCGAGCGCGGCGAGAAGACGTGCCTCGCGCTCGAAGCGGGCCAGATAGCCCGGGTCGGCGGCGAGCGCCCCGCCGACGATCTTGATCGCCACGTCACGGCCGAGACGGGTATCCCTGGCGCGGTAGACCTCGCCCATCCCGCCCGCGCCGATCGGGGCGAAGATCTCGTAATGACCCAGACGCGTTCCCGGCGAGAGCTTGGCTGGCGGCGTCAAAGAGAAGGCTCGGAGCGCGTCCACAGACGCCGACGCGCCGGCGGACATTATAGAGCGATCCGCCGGCGGTCACCGTCCCGGTCCCGTCGACACGTGCAGGACCGGGCTCAGCGTTCCCTGCGGCGATAGGGGTCCGGGGCGAACGGCGGCTCCTCGAAACCGCGCGCCCGCTCGCGTCTCGACAGGGCGTCCTCGCACCGATCGTCCGCCGGCAGGACGCCCAGGCGGACGAGGGACTCGCGGTATTCGTACCGAAGCTCGAGAACCACGCTCGGCGAACTCTCGGAATCGAAGTCGACCCGGATCACGGGGTGGCTCGTCTCCTGCCCGATCCCGGTCGCGGCCATGTCGTCCGGGCGCGATTTCTTGAGAGTCGGCTGTCCGACACTGCCGGCCTGAGGCTCGGGGGAAGCGGCCGAATCCTTCGATTCGCCGGTCGGCTCGCGGCGCCAGCGCTCGGATTCGCTGATCATCGGCTGCGGCCGCTTCTCGCGGAACACCGCCGCGGCGACGAGACCGAGATTCTTGGTCCTCCCGAGCCAGTCGCCGTACGAGCGATCCTCGGTCGTGAAGAAGAACCGCCGGGCCGTGCTCGTGCTCGTCTGCCAGCCGTCCAGCGTGATCGTCTGATACGGATCGAGCACCCACTTCCTCGCCTCGACGGCGCTCGTGGTCCGGGCATCGATCGAGTTGAGACCGTCGACCGACAGCGCGATGGCGATCCGCTCCCCCGTCCCGTTGCGCAGGCGGACCGAGTACTCGCGGTTCCTCAATGCCTCGACGTAGCTCGTGCCCCTGGCGGCGATCTCGCGCAGCGGCGTTCCGCCGACCAGGATCTCCATCGAGTAGGCGCCGCGCTCGACGGCCAGAGCGCGGCCGGTGGGACAGAGCGCCACGGCCAGGAGCAGCGCCGGGGCGAAGCGGCCTGTCAGAAAATTGCCGGAAACGTGTCTCATGGTCCTGAACCTCCTTCGCGGCCCGCATCGCGGGCACGCACGGTTGGACCGGTGGCGCGCCGGAAAGTTCCACACTCTGGTAGGATGACGGCTTTCAAAGACCGGAGGGATCATGCGCCGCACCGCCGCGTTTCACCGCGTACTTCCGTGCGCGTGGGTCATCGCGCTTCTCGTGCCGCTCGGGTCGGCCGTGAGCCGCGCCGCGGCCCCGGCGGCGGGGCGCGCTCCGGCCGTCGCAGACACCGGGAGCGCCGCCGACGTCGCGGCGGCGCGCGCCCTGTTCGAGAGGAATCTCGACGCCATCCGCCGGCGCGACCGCGCCGGCTATCTCGCGTGCTATCTGCACGCCGACACGCTCGCCCGCACGGGATTCGAAGGGACACGACTCGGTTACGAGTCGTTCGTGAAGGAATCGGGCGACGACTGGCCCGACCTGTTCGAGGGGCTGGACCTCGATCTCGTGCCGCTCCGGCCGGGTCTGGTCTATGGGACGTACCGCTACCGCGTGCGCTACGGGCCGCGCGAAGACGCGGGGATCTCCGAGCGCTTCTTCGTCAAGACGACCGACGGCTGGAAGATCGCGGTCACCACGGCGTTCTCGGCGCCGCCCGGGACGCCGCCACCACCGCTGGCGCTGGTCGGGGCGACGCTCGTGGACGGCACCGGGTCGGCGCCCGTCCCCGACGCCGTCGTGATCCTGCGCGGCGGGGCGATCGACTGCGCCGGGACCCGGGCCCAGTGTCCTCCCCCGCCGGGGGTCACGACCCTCGATCTTCGGGGTCTGTGGATCACGCCGGGGCTCGTCGACACGCACGTGCACTTCTCGCAGACCGGCTGGGCCGACGGACGACCCGACTTCATCGACGTCCGCGAGCGCTATCCGTACGACGAGGTCGAGGCCGGGCTGCGCGCCCACCCCGAGCGCTTCCTGCGCTCGTACCTCTGCTCCGGCGTGACGGCGGTGTTCGACGTCGGGGGCTACTCGTGGACCTGGGACCTGCGGGCGCGCGCCGACGCCGAGCCGCTGGCGCCGCACGTCGCGGCCGCGGGGCCGCTTCTGTCCACCCTGGATTTCTGGATGAACCTGCCGGCCGAGCGACAGTTCATCTATCTCGGCACCGAGCAGGACGCCCGGGCCGGCGTGCGCTACCTGGCGTCGCACGGCGCCGACGCGGTCAAGGTCTGGTTCATCCCGGTGGCGGAGCGCAACTTCGACGACATGAGCAAAGCGGTCCTGGCGGCGGGCGACGAGGCGCGCGCGCGCAAGATCCCGCTGATCGTGCACGCCACGGGTCTGAAGGAGGCGACCGTGGCGCTGCGCGCCGGCGCGCGTCTCCTGGTGCACAGCGTCGGCGATCTGCCGGTCGACGAGGAGTTCCTGCGTCTGGCGAAAGAGAACCATACGATCTACTGCCCGACCCTCACGGTCCTGGACGGCTACCGCCGCCTGCAGGAAGCGGCGGCCGCAGGGCAGGCGCCGGTGGTGGACGACCCGAACGGCTGCGTCGACCCCGTCACCCTGGCGCACGTCGCCGAGAGCGCCCGCCTGACCGTGAAGAACGACCCCAAGGCGACCGAGCGGCGGCGGGAGCGGATCGCGACGTTCAACAGGATCGGGCCGGCGAACCTGAAGGCGGTGCGCGACGCCGGTCTCACCATCGCCATGGGCACCGACGCCGGCAACCCGCTCACGCTGCATGGACCTTCCGTGTACGCCGAGATGGAGGCGATGCAGGCCGCCGGCATGACACCAATGGAGGTGCTGGTCGCTTCGACCCGCTCGGGGGCGCTGGCGATGCGCCGGCAGGACGACTTCGGCACGGTGGAGAAGGGGAAGCGCGCCGATCTTCTCGTCCTCGCCGCCGACCCGACCCTCGACATCAGGAACGTCCGGCAGGTCCGCTATGTCGTCAAGGGTGGCATCGTGCGGACCCAATCGGAGCTGCGTCCCGGGAAGGATTCGGAGGGGAAGGAGAAATGATCACCGGGCGCATCCGGGAGGTGTCGTCGTGAGCTATCCGCGTCGCGCCTTCGAGGCCATCGTTATCATGACCTTGCTGCACTCCACGGTGACGAGCGCCGCCGCACCGGGCGCTGACTCCCCCGATACGCCGGAGCCCGGCTCGACCGAGTCGATCGCGCGCTTCACCACTGAGCCTCGCTTCCTGAGCCCGTGGGTGTCGTACGTGCCGGCCTCCGGCAGGGTCCCCTCCCCCACGAAGCACCTGGGGCACGTCGCCGGGGCGACTGGCGAGCTGACGCACGCCGGGACGATCCAGTCGTACATGCGCGCGCTGGCGGCCGCCTCCCCGCGCGTGCGCGTCGAGACGATCGGCAGGACCGAAGAGGGGCGCGAGATCATCCTGGTCGCCATCGCCGACGAGACCGGCATCCGCGATCTGGAGAAGCTCAAGGCGGCGACCGCCGCGCTCGCCGACCCGCGGCGCACCCGGCCGGACGAGGCCGAGGCGATCATCGCCGGGGCGCGGCCGATCTACTACTTCAACTGCGGCCTGCACGCCGACGAGACCGGCAGCGCCGAGATGTGCATGGAGTTGGCGTACCGCCTGGCGGTCTCGGAGCAGCCGATGATCCAGGCGGCGCGCGAGAAGCTGGTCGTCCTGATCAACCCGGTCGCCGAGCCGGACGGGCGCGACAAGGTCGCCGACTGGTTCTATCGCTATTTGAAGGGCAGGACCGACTACGACGCCCTGCCCCGCATGTCGCCTCCCTATTGGAACCGCTACGTCTACGTCGACATCAATCGCGACGCGCATCAGCAGGCGTTCGGAGTCACCCGGGCGGTGTACGCCATGTACTTCGCGTACCACCCGACGGTGATGCACGACCTGCACGAGTCGATCGCGCTCCTGGAGACCTGGAACGGCACCGGCCCCTACAACCCGCATCTGGATCCGATCGTCACCAGCCAGTTCCTCGAGATGAGCCTGCACGAGGTCACCGCCCTGAACGCGATGGGGATGCCGGGCGTCTGGACCTGGAACTTCGGGGAGGACTTCGGCCTGCACTACCTCGACGCGATCGCCATGAACCACAACAGCATCGGGCGCGGCTACGAGACCTTCGGCAACGGCACGGCTGAGACCGCCGATCGCAGGATCCACGAGGGCGGGGGCGAGATGGAGGACTACCTGACCCGCGAGTGGTACCGGCCGGTGCCGCCGCCGCAGAGCTTCCGCTGGTCGCTGCGCGACAACGTCAACTACCAGGAGACCGGGGCGCTGTCGATCCTGGACTGGAGCGCGCGGCACGCGCAGGAGATGCTGCGCAACTTCTACCGCACCGGCTACAACTCCTGGCGCAAGGGGGCGACCGAGAAGCCGTGCGCCTTCGTCATCCCCGAGGACCAGGGCGACCGTCTTCGTGTTGATTCGATGGTCAACCGGCTGCTCGACCAGCGCATCGAAGTGGGGAGGCTGAGCGCCGACCTGACCGTCGTCGAGGGGAAATTTCCACGCGGCTCGTTCGTGGTAAAGCTCGACCAGCCATACCGCAATTACGCGGTCGACCTGCTCGAGCCGCAGCGTTTCCCGGCCGAGTCGGAGAACATCCCGTACGACGACGTGTCGTGGGCGTTCCCGGTCGGCTTCGGCGTGAGCGCCACGCGCGTCGACGACGAGCGGGTGAAGAGCGCCGCGGCCGAGCCGCTGCGCGCCCCGGTGACGCCGTCGGGCCAGGTGAGCGGCGACGGCCCGGTCTTCCTGCTGCGCGACACGGGGCAGGAGGGGCTCCTGGCGGCGCGCGCCCGCCTCGCCTCCTTCAAGGTCGAGATCGCCGAGAAGGCGTTCCGCACCGGCACCCTGGAGTACCCGGCAGGCTCGTGGGTGCTGCCTCCGCAGGACGGCCTGCGACCGGCTCTGGCCGCCACGAGCCGCGAGCTTGGCCTCGATTTCCGCGGCGCGGCGAAGGCTCCCGACGGGCCGCGCCACTCCGCTCCCGTGCCGCGCCTCGGCGTGTGGGTCCCGTGGGCCGACACCGACATGATGGGGTGGGTCCGCTACACCCTCGACCGCGAGAAGATCCCGTACACGTATCTGCGCGACGAGGACGTGCGCGCCGGCGGGCTGAAGCAGAAGGTCGACGTCATCCTGTACGGACCGTTCTCGCGTCTCGAGCTGCAGGGACAGATGTACGGCATCGCGCCGACCGCGGGTCCGATGCCGTTCGACAAGACGCCGGAGTACCCGAGCCTCGGCGCGCCGGTGGCCTCGGACGACATCACCGGCGGGCCCGGTTACGTCGGGCTCGAGGCGATCCGGCGCTTCGTGAGCGAGGGAGGCGTCCTCCTGACGCTGGGGGGCGGCTCGACGCTCGCTCTCGAGGGAGGTCTCGTGCGCGGCGTGCGCCGGGCCCTGGGGACGAAAGTGTTCACGCCGGGGAGCGAGCTGCTCCTGAGCTTCGATCGTCCCGCGCATCCGATCGCGTACGGCTACGGCGGCGGGACGTCGGTGTTCCGCAACGACGAGCACGTCTACGACCTGGCGCTGCGCTGGGAGACGATGGCCTACTGCTCGTCCTGTCTCGAGGGACCGGTCGACCGCCGGCCGGTGGTCGCGACCTGGGGCGGCGACGGGCCGATGGTCGTCAGCGGCGGCATGCGCGGCGAAGCCGACCTGAAAGGCCGCCCGGCGATCCTCGACATGCCGATCGGCTCCGGCCACGTCGTCGCCTACAACTTCAGCCCGATCCACCGGGACATGAACCGCTCGGATCACCGGCTGCTGTGGAACGCGGTCCTGAACTGGAGCGCGCTGTCGCGCTGATGGGCCGGCGTCACCTGACCGTGAACGAGTAGAACCCCTTCGGCGCCACGCGCGGCAGCGTCTCGCGCCGCCCCGAGCGGTCGGCTGCGGCCAGGTAGTACTCGATGGTACGTCCCGACTCCTGCGCGGGGATCGACGCGGCGTACCGGTGCGGCACCGCGCCGGCGGGCCGCAGCGGAATCGCCCGCCATTCCCCTTCCCCCTTGAGACGCCAGCGCAGCGCCAGCTCGTCGGCGATCAGACCGGAGCCGCTGTAGTCGCGGATCGTCGCCTCGACCGGATAGGACGCCGCCGGCGGCGCGACCTCGTCGAGGCGGCGGTGGCTGAGATAGAGCATCCCCGGATCCCAGACCGCGCGCACGCGGCAGTGCAGCGCGTCGAGCCAGTTCCAGTCGTAGCCGCTGTCGTTGCGGAAGCCGATCACGTCGTATCCGGGCATCGCCTCCCTCCAGGTCGCGAGCGCCTTCTGGTCGGCCGGGATGCCGTACAGCGGCACCAGGATCTTCCGGTTCAGGATGAGGGAGTTGGTGTAGTTCGGGACGAAGAACCCGAACAGATAGGGCGGCGTGTCGATGCGGCGGATGCGGTACGGCCGGCCGTACGGGCCGGCGCGCGCCGCGAGGCTGGCGACGATCGCCTCGATGTCGTCGTGGTCGGGGTGGCCCTCGGGCAGCCGCTTGACCAGGATCGTCTCCTCGTCCAGCGGCTTCAGGAGACAATCGATATGCTGGATGCCGAACCATTCGAAGTTCGGCACCATGACGTAGCGCGTGAGCCCGAGGCGCGTCGCGACCGCGCCATAGAAGTCGTCGTCCTTCATGCCGAACGTGCGGCGGTTCTCGTTCAGCATGATGCAGGTGGAGAAGACGGTGCCGTGACCGTCGACCAGGGCGTTGCCGCCCGTGAAGGCGAACGGCAGCGTCATCGCCGGCACGCCGAGGGCGCGGGCCACGACGTCGGTCGCCACGTCGTCCGGCTTGAAGTCGAGAAAGAAGAGCTGCCGCTCGCTGAAGAGCCAGCCGTCGCAACCGGGCGTCCCCGCCGGGTAGTCGATGAAGCGGTGGCCGGCGAGCCGGAACGTCCCCTGCTCGTCGAACAGCGGGAACGGCCCCCAGTCGCGCGGCCAGGAGCGCGCTTCGCCGGCGGCCGCGACGATGTACTGCACCCTGCCCGGATCGATCTTCAGCCTCCCGATCGCCTTTTCCGCGTCGGTCCGCGCGCGCGCGTCGGCGACCAGGAGGAACAGTCGGTCGTCCTTCGCGATCTCGACCAGAAGCGCGTCGGGCACGATCGTCGGCCAGGCGACCATCGCGCCGAGCGCAGGCTCCCACTCGGCGGCGACGCGCGGGACTTCGGCCGCGGCGGCGGGCCGCGCCGGGCCGAGCGCGATCACCAGGATGACGGCCGAGACGACGACCGGCGCCGACCCCCGCCGCCGCCCGAGATACAGCAGATGAGCGGCGACCAGGAACGGCCCGCCGTACAGGTAATAGTCCATGAGGAAGGCGCCGATGCTCGTCAGGACATAGAGCTGGACCAACGACACGGCCATGCCGATGAGGAGACCCCAGCGCCCGAGCCGGCACGCCGCGCCGCCCGCGGCGTCGCGGCCGATCAATCGGCGGGTGATTCCGAGCCACAACGAGAGAATGCCTGTTCCGCCCCCGACGAACGCGCCGGCCATGACGACCGTGAACGGATTGACCATGCCGTGCGCCGCGAGCCGCGCGACCCGGCCGGCCCAGAACAGACCGACGGGGAACAAGTAGGCGTAGACAATCGTCACCGGCAGGACGCCGAGCAGCAGCTCCAGGCCCAGCAGCACCCGCAGTCCTCGTCCTTTCATCATGAGTCACCGGGGTCCGCGCGAGCGGTCGTGCGAACCGGCCAACGAGCGCCGAAACTTATCACGAAGGGCGACATCGGCGTTGTCACTCTCCCCATCCGGCGGTATATTCCGGCCATCTGGATCTGCCCGCTGACCCTCGTGCCCCCCTTCGTCGCGAGGAGACCACAAAGGAGGCTCCGATGAGGTCGCCCCCGCTGCCACCGTTCGCCCTGCGCATCCTGATCGTCGGCTGCATCGTCGTGATGACCCTGGCTTCCGGCCGCATGACGGCCCAGGGGGTCTCGGTCGCTCCGCGGATCGATTGCCCGTCGTGCGACGATCATGATGTCTGCACCACCGACACGTGCGACACGTCGACCGGCATCTGCCGGCACGCCCCGCTCGACTGCGACGACCACGATCCCTGCACGGCCGACCAGGTGGTGCCGGGCGGCTGCACCCACACTCCCCTGCCGACCGGCAGCACGTGCAGCGACGGCAACGCCTGCACCGTGAACGACGTCTGCGATGCCGCCGGCCTCTGCGTCGGGGTGCCCCTGGCGCTCGGGGCGCCGTGCAGCGACGGAGACTCCTGCACCGCCTCCGATGCCTGCGCAGCCGACGGCGTCTGCCACGGCGTCACGGTGGCGCCCGGCACGCCGTGCGACGACTCCGATCTCTGCACCGAGGCGGACACCTGCGTTCAATCGAGCGGCGGAGGGATCGTCTGCGCCGGAACGCCCAAGTTCTGCCCGCCCGGTGACGCGTGCACCAACAACGCGTGCGACCCTGCGACCGGACAGTGCCGTTCGCAGGGGTGTGCCGTTCCGTTCTACGCCTCGCCCGGTTGCGTCTTGGCCATGCGTTGCATCCTCATCAATCCGCCTATCTGCCAGATCGATGTCCAGCAACCAGCCGGCACGCCCTGCGACGACGGCAACCCTTGCACGACGGGCGATGTCTGTTTCCCCGCTGGCACCTGCCACGGCACGTCCGGGTGCGACGACGGCAACCCCTGCACGGTGGACAGCGTCGATCCAAGGACCGGCCTTTGCGTCCATGTGGACACTACGACTTGCGATGATGGGAATGCGTGCACCGTCGGCGACACCTGCTCTGGCGGCGTCTGCCACAGCGGCACCACCCCGTTGAACTGCGACGACGGCAAGGCGTGCACCATCGATTCCTGCGATCCGATCCTGGGCTGCCGGCACTCTTACGATACGACGCTTCCCGACACTGATGCCGACGGCGTCCCCGACAACTGCGACAACTGCCCCACCGTGTCGAACCCGGGACAGCAGGATTGCGACGGCGACGGCGTCGGCGAAGCGTGCGAGCAATCGCTCGCGGCGAACCCGACCATCGGCTTCACCAGTCCGTTCGGCAAGGGCTCCGGCGCGGTCTCCTGGACGACACGTTGCGAAGGCGATCTCGTCGGATTCAATGTCGTCCAGATCGGCTCGGGAGGGGCGAGGATCCAGCTCAACCCCGCCACCATCCCCTGCGAATCCTGCGTCGGCGGCCTCTCGGTGCCGTACCAGCTCCTCGTTCCCAAGCACAAGGGCGGGCACAACCTCTTCGTGGAAGTGCTGCACATCGACGGTCGGGTGGAGACCGTCGGACCGGCCACGAAGCAATAAGAATAAGGAGGTCCAGGCCATGAAGCGTCTCGTCGGGGCGAGCGCGTTTGCTGTCGCTCTCGACCGGCCAGGCGCGGGCGGCCGACGTCACCCTCGAGCTGAGCTGCCCGTCGTGCGAGGACTACAACGCCTGCACGGTCTTCGTCCAGACGATCGGGAGGAGCGGGCAGGTTCTCGGGACGTTCGGCCCCGCCCAGAAAGGGCCGTGAACTCCTCTCGCGCGAGGACACCGGGAGCGTAGCGCTGAAGCGAGCAGAGCGGAGCGGGCCGCGCGAAGCGGCACGCTCCACTCAAAAACGCAAGCGGTTCAGGGGCAGGCGTTCGTCGAGGCGTTGATCAGCGCGTCGCAGAGGCCGGCCTCGGCCGGATCGCCGGCGTCGTAGGTCATGCCGGCGACGCCGCCGTAGCCGCGGACGAGGTACCAGAAGGCCTCGCCGACCGGCGGGTCGCCCGCGCCGCCCGCGGGTGACGACAGCACGTCGCTCGCGAGGCAGCCGAGGGTCGCGGAGGTGAAGTTGCCCCCCGTCTGGCGCAGCGCGCTGACGCTGCCGTAGACCGCGTCGTACGCGGGCGAATCGGGGAACATGTCCCATGAGACGTTCGACGGATCGACCTGCGTCCCCATCCAGATCGGCCTGGCCGGCGCGGCCTTCAGATAGAGCGCCTTGTCGTAGCAGTAGAAGCCATGCTCGCTGATGGCGATGTCGATGCGCGGGAACGGGGCGGTAAGCGGGACGAGGCCGCTGTCGAAGCGGACCGACGCCGCGCCATTCTCGCTGAGATCGACCTGCAGCTGCTGCTGCGCCGTGCCCCTCCAGCCGATGCGGTACTTGCCGGCGCCGGTGAACGTCTTGTTCAACGCCGGGACCGACCAGTTGATGTCCAGCACGTCGTAGACGATGAACGGCGGATCGAAGGCGCTGAAGCTCAGCGAGAAGCTTCCCTTCGCGGCCTCCCTGAACATGACGGGGCACATGCACGGGCCGAAGCAACCCTCCTGGTACATGCTGTCGGGGCCCAGGACGAACGGGATCGGGAATCGGATCGGTACGCTCGACTGCGCGGCGGCCGGCAGGACCGAGACCGCCAGCACGAAGGCGATCGCCAGAGATCGGGTGATGGTTCGATGGGAGGAAGACGAGCGCATCGGCGGTCTCCTTTAGAGAAACTGCGCGCCTCCTGAATGTCCCCCCCGCGGCCCTCGCCCGGAGCCTTTGCCGGTGCCCCGGCGCGCTGCACGGATAAGTTCAGGTGTTCCGGCATCATATCACTGTCGGCCTCCGAGTCGAGCATCCAGAACGAAACGCCGCCGGCCGATCACCCTGACGGCGCCTATGGAATCGTGCAAAGACGTTGCCACGGCCGCGGTTCGACGTATAGTTTCCCGCATGGCGCACACCGTTCGATGGACCCTCGCGCGCGCGTCGTGTCCCGGCGTCGCCCTGCTTCTTGCGGCCGTCCTGCCGGTCGCGGCCCAGACGGTCAACGACCCCGGGCTCCAGGTCGAGGTCGTCGCCAGCGGCCTCAGCACGCCCACGACGATCGCGTTCATCGGGGCCGACGACATCCTGGTGCTGCAGAAGGAGAACGGACAGATACGCCGGATCGTCGGCGGGATTCTGCAGCCGGCGCCGGTCCTGGATCTCGGAGTCGACGCGCTCAGCGAGCGGGGGCTGCTCGGCATCGCGGTCGATCCCGACTTCCCGGTCAACCATGACGTCTATCTCTACGTCACGCAGAGCGCGACCGGGACCGACACGGTCGGCGTCCCTCCCCCGCTCGGGAACCGGGTGTATCGCGGCACCTGGGACGGGACGACGCTGGTCAACCCGACCCTGATCCTGGATCTGCCGGTGACGCCCGGCCCCAACCACGACGGCGGGGTCCTCGCCTTCGGACCGGACGGCGCGCTTTACGCCGTCATCGGCGACCAGAACCGGGGCGGCAGGCTGCAGAATTTCCCGAACGGCGCCGCCCCCGACAACACCAGCGTCATCTTCCGCGTCGACACCAGCGGCGCGGCGCTGTCCGACAATCCTTTCTATAACCCGCTCGTTCCCGGCGACCCGATGAACCGCTACTACGCCTACGGCGTCCGCAACTCGTTCGGGCTGACGTTCGACCCGGTGACCCGGAGCCTGTGGGACACCGAGAACGGCCCCGACCAGTACGACGAGATCAACCGCGTCGTCCCCGGCTTCAACAGCGGCTGGACGCAGATCATGGGGCCGGACGCGCGCGACCCGCAGGGCGTCGCCGATCTCTGGATGGCGCCCGGCGCGATCTACAAGGATCCCCTGTTCTCGTGGGCGATCCCGATCGCCCCGACCGCGCTGGCCTTCCCGACGAGCCCGCTCGCGGGATGCGGCCAGCTCCGCAACCTGCTGGTGGGCGACAACAACTGCGGCCAGATGTACCGCTTCGTGCCGAACGCCGCGCGCGACGGCCTGACCTTCACGTCGCAAGCGCTCCAGGACCTGGTGGCCGACAACGCGGCGGGGATCTGTTCGGCCGAGATGTCCGAGATCGTCTTCGGCACCGGCTTCGGCGTGATCACCGACCTCAAGACCGGTCCGGACGGCAAGCTGTACGTCGTATCGCTCAGCAAAGGGGCGGTGTACCGGATCGGGCCCAAGCCGGGCGCCTTCGCGGACGCCGATGGCGACGGCGCCGGCGACGCCTGCGATTGCGCGCCCTCCGATTCCGGGTCGTTCGGGCCTCCGGTCGAGGTGCCGCGCCTGCGCGCCACCGACCCTGTCACGACGACCCTGAGCTGGGACTCGCAGGCCGGCACCGCTGGCCCGGGCGCCGCCTATACGTTGGTGACCGGCGACCTCTCGCGTCTACGACCCGACGGCGGCTTCGCCTCGGCCTGCACCCTGTCGCGCGGCGCTGCCGCCACTTCAGTGAACGAGACGCGCCCCGACCCTGCGTCAGGGTCCGGTTACTACTACCTGGTGCGGGCGGAGAACGCCTGCGGCGACGGCACGTTCGGCGACGGAAGCGGGACGCCCGACCCGCGCGACCCCCTCGACGCGACCCTGCCCCCCGATTGCCTGTGCAGCGCCCAGAGCGGCGGCGCGCTGGTCCGCTTCGGGATCGTCGGCGAGTCGCTGACCGTCTGGGTCACGAACGATGCCTTCATCGATCGCGCCAAGCAGCTCCTGGCCACCGGCACGCGGCAGATCCCGGTGTTCAACACGCTCCTCGACGGGGGGGCCTGCGACCCGCAATGGACCTGGCACGTCGATCCCCAGAACGTCTCGTTTGCCGATGCCGCCATCGAGCTGTGCGACGGCCTGCCCTCGCACATCGAGGCGAACAAGACGTACTGGCTCGGCACCGTCGGCTCGTACTGCCCGTGGAGCGCAGTCGTCACCGCGGTGGACGACCGCCGCTAGATCCCCGCAGTTCGGGATCGTAGATCTCCCGGGTTCTCAGGGGCACGCTCCGGGCGCGGCGTTGATCTGCGCGTCGCAGGTGCCGCCCTGGCCGGGATCGCCGGCATCGTAGGTGGTGCCGGCGACGCCGCCGTAGGCGCGCACGAGATACCAGAGCGCCTCACCGACCGGCGGGTCGGCCAACCCGGCGACAGGAGAGGCGGCGACGTCGCTCCCCATGCAGCCGGCGGTCGCCTGGGTGAAGTCGCCGCCGGTCGCGCGCAGCACGTTCAGGCTGCCGAACACGACGTCGTAGGCGGGCGTGTCGGGGAACATGTCCCAGAGGACGTCGAACGGATCGACGCGCATGCCCAGCATGACCGCCCTGCCCGGCGCGGCTTTCAGGTGGAAGACTTTGCCGAGGCAGACGTTGACGCCCATGTTGATAGTGATGTCGATCAGAGGGAATGGCGCCGTGACCGGCACCAGCCCGCTGTCGAAGCGCACCGGCGGCGCGCCGTTCTCGCTCAGATCGACCTGCAGCTGCTGCTGCGGGGTGCCCTTCCAGCCGATCGTGTAGCGTCCCGACCCGGTGAACGTCTTGCCGAGCCCCGGGACGAACCACTTGATGTTCCTGCACGTCGTAGACGATGAACGGCGCCTCGAAGCCGCTGAAGGCCAGCGCGAACCCGCCCTGCACGCCGTCCACGATCAGGATGGCGCATTCGCACGGTCCGAAACATCCCTCTTCGTACTGACTCTGCGGCGCCAGGATGTAGGGGATCGGGAAGGTCGGACCGAGGCTGGTCTGCGCGCCGGCCGGCACGACGGAGGCCGCCACGGCAAGAGCCAGCACAAGACAGGTGATCGTCGTTCGATGGAAGGTTGTTGAGCGCATCCGCGGTCTCCTTCTGAGAGAAACTGCGCTCCCCGGGGCTCCCCCGCCCTGCCCGCCCGGAGCCCTGCCCGGACTCCGGCCGCTCTCCTTCTAACGACCTCGGGTGTGAGGGGATTATACCAACGTCCGTGGTCCGAGACGGAGGGTCGAGGTTCGGGGCGGCCGTGACACAATGCACAGCCGGCGCGGGGCCGTGGGGCTCCGGCGCAGCCGGTGCGGAGGCGCACGACATGGAGCGGGGCGGGGTCAGGATCGGCGACACGTTCGCCGAGGCGTTCGACATGTGCGCGGCGCGCGTGGTGATCACGGCGCGCTCGCCGGCCTGGGCGCTCATCGCCGCCCGATCCATGACCGGGTTCGCCACCTCGGTCATCGGCTGCAAGGTCGAAGCCGGGATCGAGGCCGAGTTGGCGCCTGAGGACACGCCCGACGGCCGGCCGGGCGCGAGCGTTCTCCTGTTCGCCTTCGACGCCGAACGGCTCGGCAAGCAGCTGGTCGACAGGGTCGGACAGACCGTCCTGACCTGCGCCACCACCGCCTGCTTCGACGGCTTGCCGCGGGCGGGCGAGCGAGTCGTCGTGGGCGGCGTGTTGCGCCACTTCGGCGACCGCTATCAGTCGAGCAAGCTCCTGGAAGGGATCCGTTACTGGAGAATTCCGGTGATGGAGGGAGAGTTCCTGGTGCAGGAGACGTTCGGCGTGCAGAAGGCGATCGGCGGCGGCAATGTCCTGATCCTGGCCCGCGATCAGGAGGCCGCGCTCGCGGCCGCGGAGGCGGCCGTCGACGCCATGCGCGCGGTGCGCGGCGTCGTCCTCCCCTTTCCGGGCGGCATCGTGCGCAGCGGCAGCAAGGTCGGTGCGAAACGCTACAAGAAGATGATCGCGTCGACCAACGACGCCTACTGCCCGACCCTGCGCGGGCGGAAAGGCGTGAAGAGCGCCCTGCCGGATGGGGTGAACTCCGTCCTCGAGATCGTGGTGGACGGCCTCGACCGGGAGGCGATCGAAACGGCGCTGCGCGCCGGCATCGACGCCGCGTGCCGCCCCGGCGTCGTCGAGATCTCGGCCGGCAACTACGGCGGCAGGCTCGGCAAGCATCACTTCCGGCTGCGCGATCTGCTCGGCCCGCAGGGCGGCTGAAGCGGCGGCGCGTCGGAGTCGTGCTATCATGCCGCGTTGCGCTGGAAGGCAGCGCGGGCGGGGTGTTTCATGGAACGAAAAACCTTCATCATGAACGCCGGCCGCACGACCAAACAGGGCCAGCAGATCAACGTCGGCAAATACGGCGCCGAGTACAAGGCGATCGTGAGCACCCTGAACATGCACCCCGAGGACATGAAGGAGATCGGGATTCCCTCCGGCGGCAACGTCAGGGTGCGGTCCGGAAACGGCGAGGCCACGTTCCGCTGTCTGGAAGGGAAGGTGCCCCGGGGCATGATCTTCGTTCCCTATGGACCGCCGACCTGCCATCTGATGGGCCAGAGCACCGACGGAACGGGGATGCCGACTTCCAAGGGCTGGGAAGTCGAGGTGGAGCCGCTCGCGTCGGAGACGCCGGCCGTCCGGGTGACCTCGTGAGGCGGCGCGTTGTGCCGGGAGGCGCGGGCGCGCCGCCCCGGGACGCCGCCGGCGCCGAGCCGGGGGCGCCCGTTCACCGCGACGCCCTGCAGAAATCGGCGCCCTGGGAGATGGTCGCAGAGGGGCGGTACATGCCGCGCCGCATCCGCGGATCGTTTCATGGCCGCGAGCTCGGCTGAACGTTCGTCGTTCCTCCCGGTCCGGGAGGGTCACGACCGAGGGACGGGGAGACGCCGTGAGCCTTCAGATCGTCAAGAACGCCACCTGCACCTTCTGCGGCTGCGTCTGCGACGACATCGAGCTGCACGCCGAGGGCGATCGAATCGTCAAGGCCCGGAACGCCTGCAGTCTCGGCGACGCCTGGTTCAAGAACCACACGGCGGAGCGTCTGTACCCCGACGCGCTGATCGACGGGCGGCCCGCCACGGTCGACGCCGCCGTCGAGGCCGCGGCCGGGTTCCTGCATCAGGCCAACATGCCGCTGGTGTACGGCCTGAGCAACATCACCTGCGAGGCGCAGCGCGAGGCGGTCGCCCTGACCGAGCTGATCGGAGGTGTGGTCGACAGCCACACCTCGCTTTGACACGGCCCCACCGAGATAGCCGCCCAGTTGGGTGGCAAGGTCACCTGCACATTGGGTGAAGTGAAGAACAGGGCGGATTTCATCGTCTATTGGGGGGGCAACCCGGCCGAGTGCCACCCGCGGCATTTCTCGAAGTACACCCTGACGCAGAAGGGGCGGTTCGTTCCCGAAGGGCGCAAGGGCCGCACCATGGTCCTCGTCGACATCCGGGAGACCCCCAGCGTCCGGGCCGCCGATCTCTTCCTGCAGATCCGGCCGGGCAAGGACTTCGAGGTCCTGACCACCCTGCGCGCCCTGGTCAAGAATCAGAGCGTGGACGCGGCGCGCGTCGCGGAGACCGGTCTGACGATCGATCAGCTCCGGGATCTCGCCGGCCGGATGAAGCGCGCGCGCTTCGGCGTGCTGTTCTTCGGGATGGGCGTCTCGATGACCCGTGGCAAGCACATGAACTCCGCGGCGATCCTGCGGCTGACGGCGGAGCTGAACGCCTTCACCAAGTTCGTGTGCATGCCGATGCGCGGGCACGGCAACGTGACCGGCTCGGACATGGTGCTGCGCTGGACGACCGGATATCCGTTCGGAATCAGCATGGCCCGCGGCTACCCCCGGTTCAATCCGGGGGAGTTCTCGACCGTCGATCTGCTGGTGCGCGGCGACAACGACGCCGCGCTGATCCTGGGCGCCGACCCGGGCGCGACGATGCCCCAGCCCGGCATCGAGCATCTGTCGCGCATTCCGACCATCGTGCTCGATCCCAAGGTCACCCACACGAGCCGCCTGGCCCGCGTGCACATCACCACCGCGGCCACCGGAATCAGCGCGCCCGGCACCGTCTATCGCATGGACGAGGTGCCCCTGCCGCTGCGGCCGGCGCTCAAGTCGCCGTATCCGACCGACGCGGACGTCATCCAGCGCATCCGGCAGGCGGTGGCGGCGAAGCCGGCCTGGACGTCCGCTCCGTGCTCCGCATAACGGGCGGAAAGGTCCACGACCCGGCGAACGGAATCGACGGCGTCGTCAAGGACATCTGCATCGCCGACGGGCGGATCGTCGCCGAGGGCGACGGCGGCGACCGCGGGTCCGGGACCGGAACGATGGGCGGCCGCACGATCGACGCGCGCGGCATGGTCGTCTTCCCGGGCGGGGTCGACGTCCACACGCACGTCGCCGGCGCGGCCCTGAATTTCGCGCGCGGCATCACCCCCGAGAACTACCGGAAGGCGATCCGCTTCACGCACGCACCCGACCGCCGCGCGGGGCTCGGCGGCATCACGCCCACCACCTTCGCGACCGGATACCTGTACGCGGCGATGGGATGGACCACCGTGAACGAGGCGGCCGTGCCGATCCTGTCGGCCCGGCACACCCACGAAGAGATGCACGACATCCCGATCCTCGACAAGGCCTCGCTCGTCCTGATGGCCAACAACGAGATCGTCCTCGATCTGCTCGAGGCGGGCGAGGTCGAGCGCGCCAGGCAGGTGGTCGCCTGGCTGGTCTGGGCCGCCAAGGCGTACGGCGTGAAGGCGGTCAATCCGGGAGGCCTGGTCGCCTGGAAGTCGGGGAAGAACGCCTCCACGCTCTCCGCGCCGGTCGAAGGGTACCGGCGGGTGACGCCGGCGCTGATCATCGCCGCTCTCGCCGCGATCGTCGACGACCTGAGGCTGCCGCATCCGCTGCACCTGCATTGCAACAACCTCGGCGTCCCGGGCAACGTGGCCACTACAATCGAGACGATGAAGACGCTGGAGGGACGGCGGGCGCACCTGGCGCACCTGCAGTTCCACGCCTACGGCGGCGACGACTGGCCGACGCTGCGCTCCGAGGCGGCCGCGCTGGCGGCGCATTTCAACACGCAGAAGAACCTGACCGCCGACGCCGGCGCGATCGTGTTCGGCGAGGCGATGACGATCACCGCCGACGGGCCGTGGGAGCACGTCCTCTCCAAGCTCACCGGGCGCAAATGGAGCAACGTGGACGTCGAGAACGAGACCGGGTGCGGCATCGTCCCCTACACCTACAAGGAGCGCAGCCTGGTCAACGCGGTGCAGTGGGCGGCGGGTCTCGAGCTGCTGCTGCTCATCGACGATCCGTGGCGGATCTTCCTGACCACCGACCACCCCAACGGCGGGACATTCTGGCGGTACCCCGAGCTGATCCGTCTCCTGCGCGACGCGGACTATCGGCGCGAGCGCGTGAAGAAGCTGCCGGCCAGGGCGCGAGAGCGCATGGTGCTGGCGGACCTGGACCGACAGTACACGCTGTCCGAGATCGCCGTCATCACCTCGGCCGGCCCGGCGCGCGCCCTCGGCCTGTCGCGCAAGGGCCACCTGGGCCCGGGCGCCGACGCGGACCTCGCTCTTTACGACGAGAACCCGGCCGGGGGCGTCATGTTCCAGTCGCCGCGCTACGTCATCAAGGGAGGAGAGGTCGTCGTCGAGGACGGAGAGATCCGCGCCGTGACCGAGGGCCGGGAGTTCATCTCCCGCCCGGCGTTCGACGAGGGCGTCGCGGACTACCTGCGTCCGCTGTTCGAAAAGGTCTACACGATCGCCTTCGACAACTACCCCGTCGAGATCGAGCGCCTGGCGCAGCCGGACATTCACGCCTGCCCATGACCCGCGCTCCTCGGGAGCACGCATGCCGTCCCTGACCCTGAAGGAGCGCCCCCCGGTCCCGATCGAGGCGGAGTCGCTCTCGCCCGACGTCGTGGCGCCGCTGTCGCTCGACGCGGTACGGGCCCTCCCCGTCCATCTGGGGAAGCGGCAGGTTCGCGTGGACGATTTCTTCACCGTCGAGGGGCCGCCCGGCGACACGCTCGAGATCCGCGGCGACGCGGGAAAAGTGAAGTGGATCGGCCGCGGCATGACGCGCGGCCGCGTCACGATCACGGGCGACATCGGCATGCACCTGGGCTCCGGCATGAAGGGGGGCGTCATCGAGGTGTCCGGAAACGCCTCCGACTGGCTCGGCGCCGAGATGTCCGGAGGATTCATCCACGTCCGCGGCGACGTCGGCGGCCAGGTCGGCGCCGCCTTCCGCGGCAGCGTGACCGGCATGACCGGCGGAATGATCGTGATCGACGGCTCGGCCGGTCTCGAGGTCGGGATGCGGATGCGACGAGGCCTCATCGCCGTCGGCGGCCAGGCGAGGGACTTCGCCGGCCTCGAGATGAAAGGCGGGACGATCCTCCTGCGCGGCGGCGCCGAGCTGCGCACCGGCGCCTGGATCTCGCGCGGCACCATCATCTCGCTGAAGCCGATTCCCCTCCTGCCGACGTTCACCTACGCCTGCGCCTACAATCCCACCTTCCTGCGTCTGTACGCGCGTCACCTGTCGGCGCTGGGGGTCGGCCTTCCCTTCGAAGAAGGAGATGGCTCCTACCTCCGTTACACGGGGGACTCCGCCGTCCCCGGGAGGGGGGAGATTCTCGTCTGGAAGCCGCGCGCTTCCTGAAATCCCGCCTCATTCAGGGTCTGTCCCGGCTCCATCCTCCTCTATCGCACATTCGACGGCGGCGTGACGTGGTCGTCAGCCGCGATCTGGGCGACACGTGGACTCCGATCACCGGCACGAACCTGGCGCGACTCACGGTCAACGACCTGGAAGCGTCCCACCACTTCGCCGGTGTGTCGCGCCGCAGTTGAGGCATTTGTAGCAAGCGGCGTTGCGCACCATGATGCTGCCGCAGTCGGGGCACGGCGGCGCGTCCTCGTCGGGGCGACGCTTCGGATTCAACATCGTGACCTACGACCCGAACGGATTGCGCGTCCAGCAGAATCCGGTCCTGAGACCCTGCGAGGAGTGCGTCACCGGCAAGGGAAACGTGTACGCCTTCCCGATCCCGAAACACAAGAGCGGCCACAACATTTTCGTCGAGATGGTGCATCAATCCGGGCTCGTCGGAAGCTCCGGCCCGGCCGTGAGGGATTGCACGCCCTGATCGGCCCGGGGTGCCGCATGGGTCATCGATGCCCGTCCACCTCGTGCCGTCCGTGGACAGCGGGCAGAAGGGCTCCTCGCTATCTCTCCCATTCGAACGGAAAGAACTCTCCAGCGGCCTTAGGATCGATCGTGACGCCGCACAGGGAGGCGGCACGCGACAACACAGGATCGCGGCCGGCCGCGATATCCTCGGCGGTGGGCAGAAGCACTTCGTCCGGGACGACGCCGACGCGCTCCAGGCTCTTGCCATCCGGCATGATGATGTCGGCGATCGTAATGCTCGTTGCGAAGGTGATCACCGATCGATCCCCGATCGAATGCTCGAACCGCCGGGACATCATGACCGCACCGGCGGTCCGATCCCCGATGATCTTGGCCCGGCCCGAGATCTGCATCATCCGGGCGAACAGCTCCGCCGCCGAGGCCGACTCGCTGTCGACCAGCACAACCACGGGCCCAACGAACAGCTCGCCCGTCTTCCGGGCCACGAGCGGCTGCATTCGAGCGCGGCTCTTGAGGTCGCCGATCGTGGTCTTGTCCTGCAGAAAGGACCCCACCATCCTCTCGAGTGTCTCGATGGCGCCGCCGCCGTTGCCCCTCAGATCGAGCACCAGGGAATGATATTTTCTGATCCGGCGCATCAGATTCCGGACATCGTCCGACGTCATGTCGAACTGCGGCATCTTCCAGATCAGAAGACCTTCGTCGAACTCTTTGAAGCGATGACGCATCAGATAGGCCTCGTCTTCGAATTCCCTGATCTGGTCGCCCAGATCGAACGGCGAATCGGAGCGTCGGATCCTCTTACGCTCCTGGATTTTCGCGGCGACGTCGATGCGGCGGGACTCCCCTCCAGGAGTCTGGACCACCAACGGCAGTGTCGCGTGCGGAGCAAGAATGCGGTGGGCGTAGGTGAGCGCCCATAAATTCTCACGGGACAGCTCGCGCTCGTTGACCGAAATGACCAGGTCGCCTTGCTTCAGTCCTTTGGCCTGGGCATCGCTTCCTTCCTGGACCGACGTCACGTAGCAGCGATCCCCGATCGCCTGCATCTGCCACCCGAATTGAAACCGGGCCGACCTCTCGGGTGGAATGAAGAACGTGTGCGAATCATCCAGCTCGAGCAGCGGCAGCGAGATGACCCCCAGGAGCCGCGACAGCGATTGGGCCTGCTCGATCCTGTCGCTGGACGTCTTGAAGACCTCGTCCAGCTTCACGCCGTGAAAGCCCTCGTCGTAGTAGTACTTCTCCAGGTCCTTCCTGATGATGGCGAGCATCATGCGCCCGCGCTCTTTCTCGAAGCGGCTGAGATCGTCCGCGACGGCGGATGAGGCGAGCGCGAGACTCAAGCCGACAACGAGCGCCCGATGGACAGTGGAGCGCCCGAGGGAGGCCGGACGCACCCGGGATGTCGGCGCAGGAGAGTCGTTCAGGTCGGCTTCGCGCAACGTTCGTCTACTTCAGGAGCACCCGCTCGTTGCGCCGCAGTTCAGGCACTTGTAGCACGCCGCGTTCCGCACCATGATCGAGCCGCAGTCGGGGCACGGCGGCGCGTCCTCGTCGGGTCGGAAGGCGAACATCTGGCGCGACGGGTCGGAGACGGCGGCGCCGACGGACGTCGGGCCGCCCGGGCCGCGGCCGGTGGTGGTCGCGACGGGGCCGGGGACCAGGGTGATCGGCACGGGGCCGCCGGGGCGTACGGGGTCGCCGGCGGTCGGGGCGGGGCCGGCCGGGCTCTCGGCGTCCTCCTTCACGTGCACGCCGATCGCCTTCTGCTGATCCTTCCCGAGGAACTTCGACGCCAGCCATCTGAAGATGTAGTCCACGATCGACTTGGCGATCGGGATCTCGGGGTTGTTGGTGAACCCCGACGGCTCGAAGCGGACGTGGCTGAACTTGTCGACCAGGACCTGGAGCGGGACGCCGTACTGCAGCGCCATCGAGACGGCGGTGGCGAAGCAGTCCATCAGGCCGGAGACGACGCTCCCCTCCTTCGCCATCACCAGGAAGATCTCGCCGGGCTGGCCGTCCTCGTACATGCCGACGGTGACGTAGCCGTCGTGACCGGCGATGGAGAACTTGTGGGTGATGGCGCGGCGCTCGTCGGGCAGGCGGCGGCGGACGGCGCGCGGCTGGCCCTCGACGGTGACGCCGACCCCGGGGGCGGCTTCGACCTTGACCTTGGTCTGGTCCTTGCTGGTCGAGAGCGGCTGGCTGCGCTTGCAGCCGTCGCGGTAGATGGCGACGGCCTTGAGACCGAGGCGCCACGACTGCAGGTAGGCCTCGGTGATCTCGTCGACGGTGACGTCGGACGGGACGTTGACGGTCTTGGAGATGGCGCCGGAGATGAATGGCTGCACGGCGCCCATCATCTTGACGTGGCCCATGTACTGGATGCTGCGGCTGCCCCGGAGCGGCCGGAAGGCGCAGTCGAACACCGGCAGATGCTGGTCCTTGAGGTGCGGCGCGCCCTCGATCGTCTCGTTCTCGTCGACGTACTCCATGATTTCCTTCACTTGCTGCTCGGAGTACCCGAGACGCTTGAGCGCCTTCGGCACGGTCTGGTTGACGATCTTGAGCATGCCCCCGCCGACCAGCTTCTTGTACTTGATAAGCGCGATGTCCGGCTCGATGCCGGTCGTGTCGCAGTCCATCATGAAGGCGATCGTGCCGGTCGGGGCGATGACCGTGGCCTGGGCGTTGCGGATGCCGTTCCTCGCGCCCAGCTCGTGCGCCTGGTCCCAGCACTCGCGCGCGGCGTTGTAAAGGTCGAGGGGCACGTGCGCCGGGTCGATCCTGGCGACGTGCGAGCCGTGCTTCTTGATGACCCTGAGGAACGGCTCGCGGTTCTTCTCGTAGCCGTTGAACGGTCCCATGACCGCGGCGATGCGCGCCGACTCGACGTACGCGTGCCCGGTCAGGACGGCGGTGATGGCGCCCGCGTAGTCGCGCCCGGCGTCCGAGTCGTACGCCAGCCCGCGGCTCATCAGGAGGGCCCCGACGTTGGCGTACCCCAACCCGAGCGGCCGGAAGTTGTGCGAGTTGTCGGCGATCATCTGCGTCGGGTATGAGGCGTTGTCGACGACGATCTCCTGCGCCAGGATCGTCGTCTCGATCGCCTTCTTGTACGCCGGCACGTCCAGCTCGCCCGCCTCGTTGCACAGCTTGATCAGGTTCAGCGACGCCAGGTTGCAGGCGGTGTCGTCCAGGAACATATATTCCGAGCAATTGTGAACGAGAATTCCCCCCGCGACGAAGTGATGGTCGCGCGGCTCCATCAGATCGAAGACCTCTTCCTCGCCGAGGGGCTTCAGTGACTCGAAGCCGTCGCTCGGCGGGTCCCAGTAGGCGGCGACTGACGCGTTGAGGTCCCGAAGCTTCGAAGCCTTGTCGCTCGCAGGGTGGAACCCGATCCAGCGCTCGAATAGAACGCGCGAATTACGGCTGATTCGGAGCGAGTGCATCTCCTGCACGTCGTAAGTCTTCGTTCCGCCCTTGCCATCCGGCAGGCCTGCGGTCGTCTGTCCGTTCCTGCGATTCCCGTAGATCTTTCCCTTGATGCCGAAATTGAGCAGGATCTGCTGAACCTGCCCCAGAAGCGTCAGGCTCGTGGAGTCGAGCGCCACGTAGGCATTCTTGTTCTCGCTGAAGCCGACTGTGCCATCGGTCGTGAACAGACCGCGCAGGAGGGCCGCGGAGCTCTCCCGGTCCAGGCGGAACGCAGCATCGAGGAGACGCTTCTTGGGCGCGCCTTCGTCGAGAGCGGCATAGCGATCGACGACCGCGGTGATCTCTTTCGCGGAGGTGGCCACGCGCACGCCGGTGTCGGTCCGGGTGAGCCCGCCGATCTTCTGGTCGGGTTTGACGGAATTCAAGAACTCAACGTGCTCCTCGAGGATGTGCGCCTCGCCGTGGCCGAGCGTGACGATCACCTGCCCCTGGTCGCCGCTCTTGCAGCCGTCCCCTACCGCCATCCCGATGAACTCCGCCATCTTCGAGTGCAGGTGCTCCTTGCCGAAGTGACCGGGCACCAGGATGAGCTGGTCTCCCTCCTTCAATTGGCCCGCGGGCACGTCACCGCGGTTGGTCGTGGAGATCGGGTGATCCTTCGTCACTTTCAGCGTGAAGTGGTGCTTCGTCTTCAACAGAAACGTCTGCTTGACCCCGGTGCTGAAGATTTCGGTGACGGGAGCCAAGTCGCCGTACTCGGTGACGATGTTGACGACTTTCCGGCCGACCAGATCCCTGATCGGCACCAGTCCCTCCTCCGTCGCCACCAAGGTGTCGCCGGTGACGCACGGATTGCTGGCGTTGATCTTTCCGCTCGCCGGGCAGGGGTGCCAGTCGTTGATCGTCGTGTCGAACTGCATGCCGGGGTCGCCGCAGGCCCAGGTCGCCTCGGCGATCATCTTCATCAGGTCGCGCGACCTGTACGACTCGAACGGCTCGCCGCCGATGACACGCTTCGTCGACCAGTCGGAGTCCGCTTCCACCGCCTTCATGAACTCGTCGGTGACCCGCACAGAGTTGTTGGAGTTCTGGAAGAAGATCGACGAGTAGGCGGGGCCGTCGAGGGCCGGGCTGTAGCCCGCGTCGATCAGGGCCCACGCCTTCTTCTCTTCCTCCTGCTTGCACTTGATGAACTCCACGATGTCCGGGTGATCGATGTTCAGGATCACCATCTTGGCGGCGCGGCGGGTCTTGCCGCCGCTCTTGATCACGCCGGCGAAAGCGTCGTAACCCTTCATGAACGACACTGGGCCGCTGGCGGTGCCGCCGCCGGCCAGCAGCTCTCTCGACGAGCGCAGCGGCGACAGGTTGGTGCCGGTGCCGGAGCCGTACTTGAACAGCATCCCCTCGGTCTTCGCCAGGGTCAGGATCGAGTCCATCGTGTCCTCGACCGAGTTGATGAAGCAGGCCGAGCACTGCGGCCTCGGCTCGACACCGACGTTGAACCAGACCGGCGAGTTGAACGACATCTTCTGGTACACCAGCAGATGCTTCAGCTCGGCCTCGAAGACCTGGGCGTCGGCCTCGGCGTTGAAGTAGCCCTGGGCGCGGCCCCAGCCGACGATGGTGCGCACCACGCGGCCGATCAGCTGCTTGACGCTGCGCTCGCGCTCGGGGGTGCCGAGGGTGCCGCGGAAGTACTTCGACGCGACGACGTTGGTGGCGGTCTGCGACCAGAACTTGGGGACCTCGACGTCCTTCTGCTCGAAGACGATCTCGCCCTTCTCGCTGCCGATGACGGCGGAGCGGATCTCCCATTCGACCTCGTCGAACGGGTCGACCCCGGGGCGGGTGAAGTAGCGTTCCATCGTGAGCCCCTCGGCCGTCTTCCTGAGGGTCAGGGGCGCCGCGTGGCCCGATGAAGCCCGAGCCTGTGCCTTAGGATTCTCACGCGAAGTTGAATCGGGTCTCCGCTGCTTGAGCTCGGATTCCTTCTTCATCGATCATCGCCCCCGAAAAGGTGGACCGTCCTGCGACGGCCGACCGACGTTTGGATGCCCTGCGCCCCATCTCCCGCGAAGAAAAGCCTCCCCTTCCGGGGGCAATTGCCTTCCCGGAACCAGCACGGCCTCCCACTCGGGGATTGGGTCGCGCGAACTCCGGTCGAGGTTCCAGCAGCGACGCTCGCGGTTGCGAAACGCGCCTCGACCGCGATGTTCGCAGAATATCCAGCGACATCGGTCGTGTCAAGGGGCGGACACAAAATGTTGGGGAGGCTGGCGCCGATCACACAACATCCTGAGCTTTCTACGACTTAGTCTGTGGGCCGAACTGTGGAAATCATGTGCGCCGGCGACCATCGCTCGTCAAGCCGTCGCCCGGCGAGCGTTCGGCGGCGAACACCGAGAGAAGCGCCGCGAAACCACTTGACCAACGCGCCGTCCGGCCGCGCAGATTTTTTTCTCCGTCGGCGTCGCAGCGCGTTCAGTCGCGCAGGAAGTGGCAGGTGTAGCCGTCCGGGTGCTTCTGAAGATAATCCTGGTGGTACGCCTCCGCCGACCAGAATTTCGTGGCGGGGACGATCTCGGTGACGACCGGCCGCTTCCACTTGCCCGAGGCGTCGACGCGCGCCTTCACCGCCTCGGCGGCGCGGCGCTGCGACTCGTCCTCGTAGAAGATCGCCGAGCGGTACGAGGTGCCGACGTCGTTCCCCTGACGGTTCGGGGTGGTCGGGTCGTGCATCCTGAAGAAGTAACCGAGCAGGTCTTCGTACGACAGACGCTGCGGGTCGAACACGATCCGCACCGCCTCGGCGTGGCCGGTCGTCCCGGCGTGCACGTCCTCGTAGACCGGGTCGGACGTCGTGCCGCCGGTGTAGCCAACCTCCGTCTCGATCACTCCGGGTATGCCGCGCAGGATCTCCTGCATCCCCCAGAAGCATCCGCCCGCGAGGATCGCCTCGGCGCGGTTCGCCATGCCTTTGGCCGTGGCGCCGGCGCGGTCGGAGGCGGTCCGCCTGTCCGGCGAGGCGGCCTGTCCGGCCGGCACCACGCCCGCCTTCTCGAACGCCGCGAGGTACTGTCCGTAGCCCTCCTCCGCCAGCCGCTCGACCGGCACGAAGCGCATCGCGGCCGAGTTCATGCAGTAGCGCTGGCCGGTCGGCGCGGGGCCGTCGTCGAACACGTGGCCGAGATGGGAGCCGGCGTGCTTCGAGCGCACCTCGGTGCGTCGCATCCAGAGGGTGCGGTCCTCGCGGGTCGCGACGTTGGCCGACTCGAGCGGCCGGGTGAAGCTCGGCCAGCCGGTGCCGGAGTCGAACTTGTCGAGCGACGAGAACAGCGGCTCGCCCGAGACGACGTCGACGTAGATCCCGGGCTTGTGGTTGTCCCAGTACTCGTTCCGGAAGGCCGGCTCGGTCCCCTCGTGCTGCGTGACCTGGTACTGCTGGGGCGTGAGGCGCTTCTTCAGCTCGTCGTCGGATGGCTTGGTGTAGGTCGTCATGTCGGCTCCTTGGGTCGTCGTCGGGGGCGCGGCGGTCGCTCCCTGGGTGCCGGCACCCGCCGCGCATCCGCACAGGGCGCCCGCGAGCAGGCCGGCGCCGAGGGCCCGGTACAGGTTCGATGATGTCATCGGAGAGTTCTCCACGAATCCCTGGGTAGCACGCTAATGATGCGGCACCCGCCCCCCCGGTTTCAAGGGCGGGAGGGTCCGGCGCCTCGGTTCGGTGCCGTCATCCGGTTCGCGTTGACTCGGCCCCCCGGCCGTTCTATTATCCGGACCGTTTCCGTCAGCCCAAACACGTTTCCCGCGGAGAGGTGTCCGAGTGGCTGAAGGAGCACGCTTGGAAAGCGTGTGTGGGGGAAACCTCACCGTGGGTTCGAATCCCACCCTCTCCGCCAATCCCGCCGCTCGACTCCGATGTGCGCAAGGTGGTACCAGGAGGTCTCCATGACGAGGGCACGCCCGCTCGTGTTCGTATCCTTATTAGTGGCCGTCACCGGCCCCGCCCTGGCCTCCGACCAGGTCCTGTCCGAGGTCTTCAAGCGTGTGAACCCCGCCGTCGTCGAGATCCACACGAAGGAGACCGAAGTCGCGCGCGGCGGCATCGCCCAGCCGGTGAACGTGGCCGGTCTCGGCTCGGGCGTGCTCATCTCGCCCGACGGGAAGATCCTGACCGCCGCCCACGTCGTGCAGACGGCGGACGATATCGAGGTCGAGTTCCTGACCGGCGAGAAGATCAAGGCTAAGGTCGTTTCGTCCGAGCCGACCGCGGACGTGGCGCTCGTCCAGCTCGAGAAGCCGCCGCGCGGGCCGTTCGTCGCAAAGATCGGAGACTCCGACGCGGTCGATGTGGGCGAGCAGGTGTTCGTCGTCGGGGCGCCGCTGGGCGTCAGTCACACGCTGACCGTCGGATTCATCAGCGGCCGCCGCAAACCGAACGCCACCTTCAGCGGCATGTCCCGCGTCGAGTACTTCCAGACCGACGCGGCTGTCAACCAGGGGAATTCCGGCGGGCCGATGTTCAACATGCAGGGGGAGGTCATCGGCATCGTCAGCTACATCCTGTCCCACTCGGGCGGCTCCGAGGGGCTCGGGTTCGCCGTCACCTCCAAGGTCGCGCGCCAGCTCATGCTGGAGCAGAAATCGTTCTGGAGCGGTCTCAACGGCTACATGATCTCGGGCGATCTGGCGCAGGTGTTCAATATCCCGCCGCCCGGCGCCGGTCTCCTGGTGCAGAGGGTGGCTTCGGGCTCGCCCGCCGAGCAGATCGGTCTGAAGGGCGGGACCATGCCGGCCACGATCGGCGACGACGAGATGGTGGTCGGCGGCGACATCATCCTCACAGTCCAGGGGGTCTCCCTGGCCGATCCGAGCAGTCTGCTGGTGGCGCGCCAGAAGATCACCGAGCTGCGCGCGGGCGACCTGGCGACCGTCACCGTCCTGCGCGGCGGCAAGACGTTCACGCTGACCACCAACTACAAGCCGTGATCGACCGGCTCGTCCCGAGGCCAGCCCGGGTCGCGGCCCTGGGCGGAGCGCTCGTGATCCTGTCGGCCGCGGCCGCCGCGGGCGACGATCCAGCCGCCCCGCCGGCCGGGGGCGTCGCGTCCCGCCCGAGGATCTGTCTCGCCCTGAGCGGCGGCGGGGCGCGTGGCTTCGCGCACATCGGCGCCCTCGAGGCGCTCGAAGAGCTGCGCGTCCCGATCGACTGCATCGCCGGCACCAGCATGGGGTCGATCGTCGGCGGACTGTACGCCACGGGGATGTCGCCCCGGGAGATCGAGGACGCGATCGGAACCGTCGACTGGCCGAGTCTGTTCAACGACCGCCCGCCGCGCCGCGACCTGTCCTACCGCCGGAAGCAGGACGACGTCGCCGACCTGATGAATATCGAGGTCGGGATCAGGGGCGGCCGGATCGTCCTGCCGCGCGGTCTGATCGCCGGACAGAAGATCGCCTTCGTGCTGCAGTCGCTGACGCTGCGGGCGGCCGGGGTGACCGACTTCGACGCCCTGCCGGTGCCGTTCCGCGCGGTGACGACCGACATCGGCACCGGGACGATGGTCGTCCTGAGCCGGGGCAACCTGGCCGATGCCCTGCGCGCCAGCATGGGCCTGCCGGGACTGGTGGCGCCGATGGAGATCGACGGCCGCCTCCTGGTCGACGGCGGCCTGGTGCGCAACCTCCCGGTCGACATCGCCCGGCAGATGGGGGCCGACCGGGTCATCGCCATCGACATCAGCACGCCTCTCGACCCGCCCTCGTCCATCCGCTCGGTGACCGACGTGACCCGGCAGGTGACCGGAATGCTGACGGCGTCGGGCGTCGAGGCTCAGGCGGCCGCGGCCGATCTCATGATCCGGCCCGATCTGACCGGGATCACCTCGAGCGATTTCGAGAAGGCGGGGACGATCCTGCCGATCGGCCGGGAGGCGATCCTGGCCCACCGCGCCGAGCTCGCCCCGTACGCGCTGAGCGAGGAGGAGTACGCCGCGCGCACCGCCGCCCGGCGCGGCGCCCTGCAAAAGCCAATCCGGATCGCGGCGATCCGCTTCGACGTTCCCGTCGGGATCGACACGCGCGTCCTGGTGAAGCGCATCCACACGCAGCCCGACTCCACCCTCGACCTGGCGACGCTGCGGGCCGACCTGGGACGGCTGTACGAGCTGGGAGAGTTCGAGCGGGTCGATTTCACTCTCGCTCCGTCGGCCGGCGGGACCGACCTGGTGATCCGTGCCCGGGAGAAGCCGTGGGGCCCGCGCTCGCTGCGTTTCGGCGTGAATTTCCTGAACGACTTCGAGGGCGACAGCGATTTCAATCTGCGCGCCCGCTATACGCGCCTGCTCGTGGACCGTCTAGGGGCCGAATGGCGCACCGATGCCCAGCTCGGCCGGACCCGGCGGATCCTGACTGAGCTCTACCAACCGCTGTGGTTCTCCCCCGTCTGGTTCGTCGCCCCGAGCCTCGAGTTCCGTTCGTCCGTGGCGGACATCTTCGAGGACGACCGGCGGGTCGCGGACTACGGCGTGGATCTCGCGACCGGGGCGATCGCGCTCGGAGCGCAGATCGGCCGGGGCGGCGAGGCGCGCGCCGGCGTACTGCGCGGTCACGGGCACGCGCACGTCGGCGTCGGGGCCGCCGATCTGCCGTCGATCGACGCGTCGCTCGGCGCCTGGGTCGCCACGCTGAAGATCGACTGGCTGGACGAGGCCCACTTTCCGAGCCGCGGTTTCGCCGGCGGGCTCGGCGCCTTCCTCTCGCGGCGAGGTCTCGGCGCGGACGTGGCCTATGACAAGGCGATCGGGACCGCGGCCCAGTTCTTCACCCATGGCAGGAACACCGGCTTCGTGGGCCTGGCGGGTGGCACCAACCTCGGAAGCGACATCCCGTTCTACGACCAGTTCTGCCTGGGCGGTCTGTTCTCGTTCTCGGGGTTCCGCGAGGGCGAAATCTGCGGTCAGGTCTTCGGTGTCACGCGGCTCGGTTACTACCGCACGGCCGGCCGGCTGTCGAGGAAGCAAGGCCGTTC
>Ga0070697_100000474_pt1 | contig 30635 bp, 25 predicted proteins | sample KBSK1501metaG_FD_65475 | JGI IMG/M metagenome (GOLD analysis project Ga0070697, IMG submission 65475) | Corn, switchgrass and miscanthus rhizosphere microbial communities from Kellogg Biological Station, Michigan, USA - KBS K1-50-1 metaG | ecosystem: Host-associated > Plants > Roots >...
GGACGTAAAGCGTCCCGGTAGTTTACTCTAGCTTGAGCGTCCCCGCTACAAGCACGCTAGATTACCGTTCCCAGGCGCTTCACAAACGAAATATTTGCCTTCAGGATTTCTTGCCGCCCTTTGCTTTCACCGGCACAGTCACCGGATGCGTACGGTTCAGGTACCACTGCTGCCCGATGCCTACCAGGCTGCTCGTCAAAATATAGACCGCCAGCCCGCTCGATATCGGAAACACGATAAACATCCCTGCAAAGGTCAGGGGCATGAACTTCATCATCATCTGTTGCTGCGGATCGGTTGACGTCATCGGCGTCATCTTTGACACCAGGTACATCGAAGCAGCCATGATGACCGGCAAAATGTAATAAGGATCCTTTGACGAAAGATCGGTGATCCAACCAAACCAAGACGCGTGCCGCATTTCGATCGCGGAACTCAGTACGCGGTTCAATCCAAACCAGATCGGCATTTGCACCAGCATTTGAAAGCATCCGCCCACGGGATTGATGCCTTCACGCTGATAAATCGCCATCACTTCCTGATTCATCTCCGCTTTGCGGGGATCGTTAATCTTATATTTCTTGTATTTCTCCTGAATGGCTTTCACTTCTGGGCCGACACGCTGCATCTTCATCGTCGTTTTGTAACTCGATATGCGCAGCGGGAACAGCAGCATGTTGGCGATCAGCGTCAGAACAACGATCGCCCATCCCCAATTCGGAATGTAGTTGTGCAGCCATTTCAACGCATGGAACAGCGGGTCCGCGATAATTTCCATCCAGCCGAAATTGACCAGCGACTGCAGCGGCGGATTCATGTGCTTCAGATCGTCGTAGTCCTTAGGGCCCACGAAGATGCGCATCGTCATTGCCTGCGCGGAATTACCTGTGGCCACCTGCGGCACCGGTTCGGCCTTGTCTTCCGTTTTGCCCTGATTGTCGGTGACCTTGATCGTGTGCCAGGTTTTCCAGTAACGCGTTTCAATCGTTCCCGGCGGCGCGCCCACCGGTGCCAGAAAAACCGCCGTGAAATAGCGGTCTTCAATTCCCGCCCAGTCTTTTCCGCCTTGCCACAACGCCGGTCCCCACTTGCCCTGATCTTCTAGTTTCTTGTGAGGAAAACTATTCAGCTTTCCGCCTTCGCTGTAAAAAGTGCTGACCGTCTCCACCGGAATCGGATTCTGCACCGTGGTATCGCCAAAGCCGCCCATCCACGAAAGGCCTGCAGTGATTGGTTTTCCGTCCAGTTTGGCGCTGACTTCGGTCTGCACCACATAGTTATCGCCGAATTTAAAGTGTTTCGTAACTTCCAGGTGCCCGTCGCTCCACGAGAAATCCAGCTCCGTCGGCGCAGGCAACGTTGCAGGCGCTTCTGAACCCTTCACTGTCGCCTGAAACAAACCGGTATTGGCTCTTTCGTCCAGATTCGGATCGCTGAGCGAAGCGCTCAACGGCCACGCATTCAATTCCTGCGAAGCATCCGGATGCACGACATCCAGCACGCGCTGTGGTTTCGCGTCATCTTTATATTTCTTCAGTTGCCAGCTTTTCACCACGCCGCCGCGATTGGAGAACTCGATGCGGTACAAACTGTTCTCCACGACAATGTTGCGTTCCTGCGATTCGCCTTTCGCCGCGGCTGGCGGAGTTGTAGCAGCCGCCATGCTTGTCGCGCCAGGAACACTGCTTCCGGTTGTCGGCGCTGTAGCTTGTCCAGGATTTGCAGGTGAGCTTGCGGCAGGCTTATTCGTTTGCGGAGAAGGTGGCGGCGCTTTTGGCGCGAAAAATTTCGCCCAGGCAATGATCACGAACATCGACAGCAACGAAGCAACTAAAATACGCAATTCCGGCCGAAGGCCTTTTTCTTTTTGCGGCTCACTCACAAACGTATCCCGTCCTTAATAGTTCCATTGATTGCCGCAGAACGGTCGATTGCCTGATTTGCCGCTGCGTGATTGAATTTCATTTCCTGTTGCTTGCCGTCAGAAAAGTCTTCATGAAACTGTTTCGGAATCGGATCGAATCCGAACTTTCCAGAGAAAGGATGGCACCGCGCCAGCCGCTTGCTGCCGAGCCACACTCCGCGCAAAACTCCGAATCGCTCGATCGCTTGATAAGCGTATTGCGAACACGTCGGCTCAAACCGGCAAGTCCCCGCAAACAGAAGCGACAAATACGCCTTGTAGCAGCGCAGCGCGAACAGCGCGACACGAACTTCTGCGCTCGTTTTTGTAGCGGCTCCGACCGCATCGGAGCCATCTTCGTATTCGGTGTGTGGCGCTGACAAATTCACACCTTTAGCAGCCGCACCAGATCGCTCTCCAGCGCGGCAAACGCCGCATTCTCCACGTTCGCTTTCGGGTGTATGACGAAATCCCATCCCGCGGAAATCTCCCTGCGATGCAGCCTCACCACTTCCCGGACGCGCCGCCGGATACGATTACGCACCACCGCCCCGCCCAGCGCTCGCTTGATGCTGAAGCCAAAGCGGCTCTGCGGCAGGTCGTTCGCTTTCAGGAACACGGTGAAGTGGGAACTTGAGCGGCGCTTCCCGTTGCGGTATACAGCGTCGAAATCCGCTTTGCGCACGATGCGCGCGTCCCGCGGATATTCCTGCCCTTTCTTACTCGGGCGTAAGGCGATGGCGTCCCTTCTTGCGGCGTGCCGCAAGAACTCTCCGGCCGCCTGCGGTCTTCATGCGCGAACGAAACCCGTGCGTCTTGGCCCGGCGTCTCTTGCGCGGTTGATATGTGCGCTTTGGCAAAACAATCCCCCTTCATTCATGCGCGCCCGCTGCGCACATCGCCATTCACGGCAATGCCTCGCCCAGCAAACACACACGGGCCGCCTCAGCGGCCCACTCCGAATCATCAAGTGTACTTGCCCTCCGCCAGAAGGGTCAAGAATTTGCCCTTCAGTCTATTTGCAAGAATGAGTGACTCTTGGCCTTTGGTAATTTGCGAATTTTTTCAAAGAATTCTGTTTCCGTGATTTCAGTTGGCCACTCAAGACGGACGCTAAATCGAAGTCGCCGTTCCTCTATTCGCTCGAGTTTGATGGCGCCAAGGTCAAGCAAATTATTCATATCACGAATCATCGCTTTAACTGAATTCTTCAGCGACCCGTACAGGGGAGCTAGCAGCTCTCTGAGTTGTTCCCACTCGACGTGCTCTCGCCCTAACAGGATTTTCAAAATTTTTATCTGCCTCTCGGCTATAACTCTCTGGCGTGGCGAACGGAGGCGATAGAACAAATCGAACATTAGATTGCGGAACAACTCCACGTTATAGTTGCGTGGACGGAGCACCTCACTTATTCACCGCCAGCAAGCAAGCCCTTCCATCGCAACTTAAGCGATGTCACACTGGGAACAGCGGTGGTTCCAGTTCCTGCTCTCAGAAGTTGCCTCGCCGTCGGCGATGAAGAGGTAGGGCGGCCCAGGAGTGCCCAATGGCCGGAGAAAAGCTGCGCCATCACTTTGGCGACTACCTTGTTCAAGCTGAAGTTTTTGTCTATTCCGTTCTTGCCATATTACTTTTTCTCGCCGCCCTCGCCACAATCTTGAACTCCGGTAAAATGCTTTGGGAAGGGCTGCGTCATTGGACCATCTCCGTGCAAACCTTACAGGTCCTCGATCAGTTGCTGATCGTATTGATGCTGGTCGAGATTCTCCACACCGTGCGCATTTCCATCCACTCGCACACTCTCATCACCGAACCATTTCTTGTCGTTGGCCTGATCGCTTCCATTCGGCGCATGCTTGTAATCACTTTAGAAGCCTCCACACTTACCAAAGAGGGCTCCTGGTCACCCGAAAGAGCCAGCATCTTCCGCGCCAGCATGATTGAGCTTGGTTTGCTCGGTTTGCTCGTCCTCATCCTGGTATTTTCCATAACTTTGTTGCGCAGACATGCTCCCGAGCAAAAGGAAGAAGCAGCCGGAGCGTAACAGTCCGTGCGCTGCAGCGCGGACGCCTGAATTTCCGGATAATCCATGCCCGCGACTCTCCAGAATTTCTTGCGGCCGGAACTAACCCTAAGCGCGCCGATCGAGCGCCAGTTCTTCTTTCGACAGACCCAAGTACTCCTGGAGTACCGAAACGACGAGCTCATGGTCATCGCGCTGTGGCAACCCGGAAACGGTAATCGTGCCAATGCAGCCAGTTCCCGTGACGAAAATCGGGAAACATCCGCCATGCGCAGCATAATCTTTAAGCTCAAGCCCGTGGGTGCCGTGCAAACTCGTTTGCGCCCGCTCATGCTTCAACCCGACAGTGTAGGAGCTTCGGTGATACCGCATCACGACGTTGCGCTTGCGGCGTACCCATTCCCAGTTGTCCGGCGTGGTGCCGGGCATCGCGTAAGAAAAAAGCGCATGCCCGTTGACTTGGATGTCGATTGCCACGGCGACTTTGCGTTTTTCGGCAGCCGCCTTGATAGCGCTTCCGATCGCCCACGCGACTTCCGCATCAAAATGCTTGAACCGCAGCCGCTCCTCTTGCAGCGCAATTCTTTCCAGATCTTGATCTATGCCCATGAAGTCCCTTGTTTACGCCTTTTTCGACTTGTACTCGTCGAAAGCTGCCAGGAAACGATCCGCATCCTTCCGCAGCACGAAATACGGTGTCGAAATTCGCAGCTTCGATGGCTCCCCGCCGCGAATGCGGATCTTCTTCTCTTTCCATAGCCAGTTTTCCAGTTCCATCCGTTTCACAGGTGGAACATTCACAGTCGTGATTCCGCAACGCAAAGCACCATCCGGCGACGTCCACGAAGTCGCTCCGCGCTTCACCATCTCACCTAAAACATAGTCCGCCATCTTCCGGTGACGTTTTTCGATGCGCTCCATCCCGATCTGGTTCGCAAACTCAATCGCCGCCCGCAATCCGCACAATGTCGGCACATTCGAACTTCCAATCCGCTGAAATCTTTCCGCGCGTAATTTCGTATCGTCCCAGCCTTCTGTCGCAATCGTGTTCCACACGCGATCGATCACTTCATCGCGCACATACAAAAATCCCGTTCCCTTCGTCGCTTGCAGCCATTTGTGCGGGCTCGCCGAATACATATCGCAGCGCAGGTCATGGACGTCCAGCTTCATCATTCCCGGCACGTGCGCTCCGTCCACAGCCGACAGAATTCCTTTCGAACGCGCCAGCGCGCAAATCTCTTTCGCCGGCAGCACCGCACCCGTCACTGTCGTGATATGGCTGAAGAAAATCACCCGCGTACGTGGCGTAATTGCTTCGTTGAAAAGATTCAGCACCGTCGCTGCGTCCGGCACGGGCTTCGGCAGCGTGATTTTCTTAATCACAACTCCGTAGCGCTTCGCGCGCAAATCCCACGGATGCTCGCCGCCTGGATGCTCCTGATCTGTAATCAGAACTTCATCGCCAGCCTTCAAGTCCACACCGTTTGCAATATAGCTGTTCGCTTCCGTAGCGTTGCGCAGGAGCGCGATCTCATCGCGTTTGCATCCCACAAACTCTGCCAGCGGATCGCGAAACTCGTTCCACGCCGCGTATCCCCAGATCGGATAATCTTCCGGGTCTTTCTGCGCCATGCGCTCCACATCGTGATAACAATCCACAATCGCCTTCAGCACCGGCGTCGGCGACGATCCCACCGTCCCGTTGTTCAAATAAACTTCATCTTCTGGAATCAAAAACTGTTTTCGCAGCTCCGTCCAGTATGCTTCCTCATCTTTTGCGTACAACGCCGCATCCGGTAGCGCCGGTTGCGACTGATATGCGTCCTCATAAATTTTGCCAATAGGTAAAGCGGCCGTGGCGGCGGCCGCACCTAAAGTAGAAAGAAATCCACGGCGATCCGGCATAAGTTTGTCTCCACGGGTCGTAAACAACGCCCACAGGCGTTCCACGTGCTTGTTGCGCGGATTCTATGCGTTTCCCTTCCACGTAACAACCGCTTCGTCTCGCAAGGTTCCTCTGCCGCTTGCACCACTTCCCCACTCGCACTATCGTACGAAGGCCGTTCCAAGGAGGCAGTTGATGACCCGCCGCGCATTTTATTTTTCCCTGGCCGCAATCCTTCTGTATTCGTCCTTTGCAGCCGCGCAAGAAAAGAAAGCCTCCAAGCAAGCCGTCGAAAAGCGCCTCAAAGCTGTGGAAAAAGAGAAAGTCTCACCCGCCATCGAACAAGCCATCCGCGCTCTCAACACGGCCAGCGGCTTCGCGCAAGCCGCCGTCTCTCCCGACGGCAAAAAAGTCGCCTGGGTCGAAGAACTCCATGACAAAAACGGCGCGGAGTCCGGCAACTCCGCCATTCTTGCCACCACCATCGACGGCAAAACTCCCGCCCGCAAAATTACCGCCGCAAGCGCGCCGCGCGCCGAATCTGACATCGCCTGGTCTCCGGACAGCCGCCGCATCGCATTTATTTCTGACGCCCTCAAACCCGGCCAATCGCAGTTGTACCTCGAAGGCGCACCCGGACAGCCTGCGAAGCGTCTAACCGACGTCAAAGGCACTCTCGCCTCGCCAAAATTTTCTCCCGACCGCAAAACCATCGCGGTGCTGTTCACCGAAAACGCTCCTCGCGCTGCCGGCCCTCTCGTCGCCGAAGTTCCCGAAACCGGCGAAATCAAGGACGCATTTTTCGAACAGCGTCTCGCGGTAGTCGACATCGCAACCGGCAAATTGCGCCAGGTCTCTCCCGCAGATACTTACGTCTATCAATATGATTGGGCGCCCGACGGCCTAAATTTCGTCGTCAGCTCCGCTCTCGGCAACGGCGACAACAACTGGTGGATCGCTGAACTGTCTATCCTCGATGCCACCTCGGGCCTCATGAAACCGCTCTACAAGCCGTCTCTGCAAGTTTCTTATCCTGCGTGGTCGCCCGACGGAAAATCCATCGCTTTCATAGAAGGCCTGATGAGCGACGAGGACTCCGTCGGTGGCGACATTTTTCTAATTCCCGCAACCGGCGGCAAACCGCAAAATCTAACTCCAGAACGCAAAACCTCCGCAAGCTGGCTCACCTGGACCAGCGACGGAAAAATCGTGGCCGGCGAATTCGCGCAAGGCAAGTCATCCATCATTTCTCTCGATCCCGCCTCTATAGAAATCGATTCACTTTATTCCGGAGCCGATCACGTCACTCTCGGCACTTGGGGCCCTTCCGCATCTGTTTCGAACGATGGAAAAGTTTCCGCCGCCATCCGCAGTTCTTTTTCCGCTCCTCCAGAAGTCTGGGCCGGTCCCAACGGCGCATGGAGACAAATCACGCAACGCAACAAAGGCGTTGCTGCTGCGTGGGGCGAAGCGAAAAGTATTCGCTGGAAATTAGATCCATACGAAGTGCAAGGCTGGCTCATCTATCCCGCAAACTTCGATCCCACAAAAAAATATCCCCTGATTGTTGAAGTTCACGGCGGTCCCAGCGCGGCAGTCCTCTCCAGTTGGCCCGGCAGTGGTGACTTCGGAATGGCCCTCGCCGCATCCGGTTATTTTGTACTGCAACCCAATCCGCGCGGTAGCTTCGGCAACGGAGAAGCCTTTACGCGCGCCAACGTCAAAGACTTCGGTTACGGCGATCTTCGCGACGTTCTCGGCGGCGTCGACGAAGCCATCAAAATCGCGCCCATCGATTCGAACCGTCTCGGCATCACTGGCTGGAGTTACGGTGGCTATATGACCATGTGGGCCGTCACGCAAACCAATCGTTTCAAAGCCGCCATGGCCGGCGCAGGCATCGCAAACTACCAAAGCTATTACGGCGAAAATAAAATCGATCAGTGGATGATTCCGTTTTTCGGCAAATCCGTTTACGACGATCCCGAGGTCTACGCCAGAAGCTCGCCCATAACATTCATAAAGAAGGCCAAGACGCCAACGCTAGTCATCGTCGGCGACAGTGACGGCGAATGCCCCACTCCGCAATCCTACGAATTCTGGCACGCCCTAAAAACGTTGAATGTCGAAACTCAACTAGTAGTCTACGAACACGAAGGCCACATGTTCATCAAGCCCGAACATCGCCGCGACCGCATCCGCCGCACCGTAGCCTGGTTCGACGCCTACCTCCAGCAACCGTAGAAGTCTGGACTGCGGAAGCCCAACTGCCGCCTTTCAAGCGTACTGTCCAAGCGAGTCTCTTACCGGTTCCCCAAGAAACCGTTCGACAGCGCCGTGCGTCTATTCCTACAATCGCGTTTTGGCCATCCTATAATTAAAAAGTCTATGCGTCCTTACCTCGCCCAGGTCCTCGCAGTTGTTTTCATCGCTCTGGTTGCCTCGACCGCAACGCCCCCCACTCTTTGCGCGCAGGAACTTCGCGGCTCGCTCCTCGTGGATGTAGTGGATTCCTCCGGCGCAGCTATTCCCGCCGCCCAAGTCACGCTCGAAGAAAAAAATCTAGCCACATATCGCGAACAAACCACCGACGCCCACGGCGAAGTCCGCTTTCCGGCGCTCTCTCCCGCCACGTATTCCGTTGAAGTCGCCGCGAAAGGTTTCGCCCCGCAAACGCAGCGCGTCGTCGTCGCCATCAGCGCTCAGCCGGCAGTACGCTTCGTCCTCGCTCCCGAAATTCTCCGCCAATCCGTCCAAGTCCGCGATCGCGGCCCATCGCTCGCCAGCAACCCCCTCGACACCGCCAGCAGCGCCATACAAACCGTCATCACCTCCGACGATCTCGACGAAATTCCGCTTTCTGCGCGCAGCTTCGCCAATATCGCGCTCATGGCTCCCTTCACCGCTCCCGTCGAGCCTTCCGATCCCACCAAGGCCCGCATCACCGCGGTTTCTTTTGGCGGCAGCTCCGGCCTCAACATAGATTCTTCCGTGGACGGCGGCGACAACAACGATGACTTCATCGGTGGTTTCCTGCAGAATTATTCTCCCGAGGCAATGCAGGAATTCGTGGTGCGCTCCGCGCAATTCGGCGCCGAGACTTCGCGCACCAACGGCGGCAGCATCATTCTCTCGACTCGCCGCGGTTCGAACGACTGGCACGGCAGCGCCTCCTACTACTATCGCGGCCAGGATTTGAACGCGCGCAACTCGCTCGACAATCCTGAGCCCGATCCCAAGCAGCCTTTCTCGCGCCAGAATGGCGTCGCCACTTTCGGTGGCCCGCTGCACCGCGACAAACTCTGGTTCTTCTCTTCCTACGAGTACATCGACGAAAACGCCAGTGTCGCCTACAGCTCCAACTCCCAAACTCAATTCAACGCGCTCGCGCAGTTAGCCTCCGACGGCCTGATCCCCGGCATCAACTCCATCGCCGTCCCCGCTAGCGTCCCCGTCCCATTTCGCGACAGCCTCTTCGACGTGCGCCTCGACTGGTCACAGTCCGCAAGTTCCCAATGGTTTCTTCGCGCCTCTCTCGATCGTAATCACACGCAAAACGATCTAGTGCAGCAAGCCGCTCTTCCGTCCACCGGTTCCACAACCACTTCGAACTACTACAACATTCTCGTCGGCCAGCAATATCGCTTCTCTCCAAACTGGCAAGGCGCGTTGACTCTCGAAGCCAGCAATTTCCATCACACCAAAGCTCGCAATTCCGATCTCGGCCTGGCTCTCGCTTTTCCCTTCAGCGCAAGTTTTCACACCACCTCCGGATTTGAAACTTTCGGTGACAATCAATTCGCCACCGTCGTCTCCGCCTTCCCTATCGAGCGCGACCAGCAAAAATATCAATTCCGCTACGACGTTTTTCGCAGCTCCGGCCGCCACGCCCTTCGTTTCGGCGTCAATCTCATCCACGAACCCGTTCTCCGCGGAGCGCTTGCCGCCACCGCTGAACATCTGGTCCAATTCACCCAAGACCCAACCTTCTATCTCAACAATCCCGCGCAATTCACCGCCGATTTCAACTGCACTCCCGCCGCTCTTCCAGACACTTGCACGGACACTGCCGCCGGCGACGGCACCTTCGCGCAATCGCTTCGCCGGCTAGGCTTCTACGCCGAAGATTCCTGGCGCGTCACTCCGTCCTTCACCGTCAACGCTGGCCTTCGCTACGACACCACCTTCGGTCTCTTCACCGCCTCCGGCCGCGACCAATCACAAAATCCCGCGTTCTCAACGTTGCAAGCCCTCAATGTCCCGGTCGTCAACGGCATTCCTCACGACTACCGCAAAGCCTTCGCCCCGCGCCTAGGCCTCGCCTACGCTCCCGGCGCATCGCAGCACACGGTTTTCCGTGCCGGTGTCGGCCTCTATTACAACGATCTCGCGCAAAACGGCTGGGTGGACGCCTTCACCGCCGTCAATCAACCCGTCACGCCCTGCATCACGTACGATCTGGCGAATCCCGCTTGCCTACCCAGCGGAGCCGACGGCGGCCAGGGCGCGCTCATCGATCCCAACTACCACACGCCCTATGCGCTCCAGGCCAGCGCCGCCTTCGAACACGATTTCACCAGTGGCTGGGCCAAAAACTGGCGCCTCACTGCGACTTACGAACACCAGCAAGGCGTCCATCAATATCGCCGCTACGAATTTATGTCAGGATTTTCACTACCGGCTGACTCGTCCAACATTTCGCTCTTCCGCGCCGACAATCGCTCCAGCTACAACGGTCTAGCACTTCAGCTCCAGCATCGCTTTTCCAATCGCTTCGAACTGACCGCCAACTACGTTCTCTCTCATGCCACTACTTGGGGCGCCGTAGTCGGCGAACTTTTTGACTACGTCAACGGCGTTTCGAACCCGCTCAACGCTTTCGGTCCCGGCGATCACGGTCCATCCGGCGAAGACATTCGCCACCGCTTCGTCCTGATCGGTACTCTGCAACTCCCCTGGTGCTTCGAAGTCTCCACGCTCTCTCAATTCGAAAGCGCTCGTCCCTTCAGCATCGCCACTCCCGCCGACATCGACAACGACGGCTTCTCCGGCAACGACCGCGCCGTAGTCAACGGTGCGCAAACCACGCTTGACCAATTCCGAGGCACGCCTTTTTACCAGGTGGATCTCCGCGTCAGCCGCAATATCGCTCTTGGAGAACGCTCTCAACTCCGCCCATTCGCCGAATTCTTCAATCTGTTCAACCGCCAAAACCCTGGCAACAATTACCTCGGCGACATCTCCGCTCTCCCCACTCCCGTCAACAGCCTCACCAACGCCACCGCCTTCTGCCTCAACTCCGCCTGCACACAAAGCACTCCCATCACCAGTGTCAACCAACTCCGCGTACCCGCCGGAGCCCTCGGCGACTTCTTCGGCCCCGGCACCACCGTAGGCATTCCGTTCGCCGCCCAACTCGGCTTGAAGCTTACGTTCTAGAGTAGTTCCGCGCGCCCGGCGATAAGTTTTCGCTCACGTCAGTTCTGAAAATTTCCGTCGACACGTCTTGTTTCCGTCCGCGTCGCAAAGCGCTCTGCATTTAAACCAACGATTCATGTTTCCGTAAGACCATCTTCGCGGTTCCTCCATAGAGTCTCCGTGGCGGTTTCACGCCTCGCCGAATGATCCACTCTGCCTCGGTATCAGTGGCCCTGTTCCCTGCGTCGAAAATCGCCGCTGGACGCTCGGTGGCGTTACCTACGCGACGCTGAACATTCAAGGCTCCTGCAACAATCTGTGCGACGTGTTTCCAGATCCGGCCGAATTTGCCGCCCGCAACGCCGACGACATTGTTTGGCTGCAGCAGACCTTCGCTGAAGCCAAGCAGCGCGGATCCGCGGCAGTCATGCTCATCTCTCAGGCCGATCCCGGATTCGACACCACGGATGGCACCCGCGGGCCTGTTCGCAATCCCAACACCCTCGCGGAAACCGACGGCCAGCCGGATGGTTTCGTCCAGTTCCTCCTCGCTCTTCGCGCGGAAGTGGTTGCGTTCGGCAAGCTCCTATCAGCCGCAAATCGTTCCGGCCAACCGTGTCGCCGTCCCGGCTCCCTGACGCCCCGGAAAAATCAATCATACTAACGCGCGTAACCAAGGGGCAGCGTTTGCTGCCCCTGTTCTTTTGTTGTTCTCTTTCGCTCTTGCGCTTCCTTACGCTGTTCCTGTCGTCGCACTGCTCACCGACAGCCGACGCAAGCGCGGTCTGCAGGAATGGTTCCTCACCTTGCAGCGCTTCCATGCCGATCGCGTCCTTTCCATCGACCTCGAAACCGCCAAATCTGGGGAGAACTCACTGCCGCCGCACAACTCTCCGGTATCATGATCCCAGCCAGTGATGGCCGCATCGCTGCCACCGCCCTCCGTCACGGCCTCCGCCTAATGACACGCAACACCGCCCACTTTGCTGGAACCCACGTCCTCCTACTCAATCCTTGGGAAACTAAACGGCTCGCAGCCGCTAATGCTCTAATGCAGCGACGCATGCAGTCGACGCGATTTCACGTGCTACGCTCTTCGAATGCTCACCAAACCCAGAATTCTCCTTCATCTCGAGGGCGCCTTAATCCTCATGCTAAAGTGTCTTCTTCTACCGCCAACTCCACGCCAGCTGGCTTCTCTTCGCCATCCTCTTCCTCGCGCCAGATCTCTCCATGCTCGGCTATCTCGCCAGCATCCGCGTAGGCTCGGCAATCTATAACTTTGCCCACACGTCCCTCACTCCGACCATCCTGCTCGCCATCGCCTACTTCACCGTCAAGCCACAGCTCTTTCCGATCACCCTGATCTGGACCGCTCACATCGGCTTCGACCGCCTCCTCGGCTTCGGCCTGAAATATCCCACTCATTTCAGAGACACCCACCTCCAGCACATCTAGTCAGAATTCTTTCTTGCCGTCGCGGTGGATTTTACGTCGCCCTTCTCCGCAGTCGCTCCCTACTCTGTACCCTCTGTGACGGCGTTTACTCCGGCCCGGTCGGAGTGGCAAATCCGGTTTAGATTTTTTTAGCTGTGAGCGCGCCCTCAGCGCACCGGCTCACAAGAAAGTACCGGCTTGATATCAACTACCGGCGTCCCGTCGATCACTTCTATCGGACCAATTCGCAACCGTTTCTTGCCAACTTTTCGCACCGTCACCCGATGAAGACCTAGCGGATTTGGCCGGTCCGGCGATCGCGTCGCAAATACTCCGGTCAACGCGCGGTTGGGGTCGGAACGTGGATGGACTCGCAGAACGTCGCGCCGTCCCTGGTGCAGCCAGGTCACCACAAAAAGTTCGTCTCCTTCCGAAATTCCTTCAAAGCCCTGCGCCGCGAAAGAATCCACTTCAAGCCACGCGTCCGGCGATCCTTCCGAACCCTGCTTCGGTGCTCCTTTTCGATTCTTGATCCTCGATCGAATCGTCCCGATCGGACGCAGCTTCAACCGCTCGCCTCGCTCCTTTGCAGTTGTCATTCCAGCCCTCCCCGCGATCTATTTTTCCTATTCTTTGTGCCAGCGCCTGTCCCGACCCGCTCGGGATGTTGACCTCTCGGTCTCTGCACCCTCGGCGTCTCCTCTTCTCTGTCTCCGCGATAACCCTTTCTCCGGTTTCGTTCCTAGCGAATGGCCTTTCTCACGCCGATTATTATTGACTTATAGTAACTTATGCGTTAACACACTTTGTGAAGATCGAACGTCAAATCCCGTTAAAGCGGTTGGCTTGCGTCGCTCATCACTGTTTTTCACGGTAAGTCCTTTACTTGCCACTCGTACTAGCATACGAGAATTCCACGCAAGAGCGCACTTCGCGACGCATTAACTCCTTTGTTTTCACTAAGGCCTTTCCACTCTTTCGCATTCTTTTTCACTCTTGCAGAAATAAGGCCTGTATTTGCCACTCATACGAAGAGTACCCCGGGTAGGCCCCCTGCCCTACGAATTGGGCCATTCCCATTTCGGAACGCTCACAGTCGTCAATTCCATATATATTCGTCCATATATTCGCCGACTGCGGCCTACTCGTTTGACCACTCTGCGCCGCGCACCTAAAATGAACAGGGTTCCAGTGCCTTATTGCTGGTCACTGATCTCTGGTTTCTGGTCGCTAACCATGTTTGAAAACCTCACAGAAAAGCTGCAACGCACATTCAAGAATCTCCGCGGCCAAGGCAAGCTCACCGAAGAGCACCTCGATGCCGCGCTAGCAGAGATCCGCGAAGCGATGCTCGAAGGCGACGTCGCTCTCCCCGTGATCGACGAGCTTCTCGCCAGCATTCGCAGCAAAGCGCTCGGCAGCGAAGTCATGCTGCAGCTTTCTCCCGATCAGCAAGTCATCAAGCTGGTTCGCGATGAGCTCACCACGCTTCTCGGTAAACACGCCAAGCCTCTTTTCGCTTCGCGCCCGCCTTCCGTCTGGATGATTGTCGGCCTGCAAGGTTCTGGCAAAACCACCACCACCGGCAAACTCGCAAAATGGTTGACGCAACACGGACATCGCCCGATCGTCGTTTCCACTGACGTCTATCGCCCCGCTGCCCGCGAACAGCTCGCGCAAGTCGCCAAAGCTATCAATGTCAGCCTGTGGCCCGGCGCGGGAACCGATAAGCCGCTTGAAATTGTTCGCGGCGCAATTAAAGAAGCAAAACTTTCCGCCAGCGACATCATCATCGTGGACACTGCCGGCCGTCTGCACATTGACGACGACCTGATGAACGAACTCGGCTACCTGAAAAAAGAATTGCAGCCCAGCGAAATTCTTTTCATCGCTGACGCCATGATCGGGCAGGACGCAGTGCGCTCCGCCGGAGAGTTTCACAAACGTCTCGGCCTCACCGGAGTCATCCTCACCAAGCTGGACGGCGACGCACGCGGCGGCGCTGCGCTCTCTATCAGCAAAGTCAGCGGCGCGCCCGTAAAATTTGTCGGTCTCGGTGAAAAATACGACGCTCTCGAAGGTTTTTATCCGGAGCGAATCGTCTCCCGCATTCTCGGCATGGGCGACATCATGTCGCTCATCGAACGCGCCGAACAGGCCGTGGACAAAAAAGCCGCGCTCGATCTCGAACGCAAGCTTCGCACGGAAGGGTTTACGCTGGAAGATTTTCGCGATCAGTTGCGCCAGATCCGCAAAATGGGCCCACTCGATCAACTAGTGGACATGCTCCCCAAGGTGGGCCCGCTGCAAAATATCCCCAAAGATGCCAGCGTGGACGAAGGCAAACTCAAACAAGTCGAAGCCATCATCAACTCCATGACCAACCAGGAACGCCAGGATCACAACGTCATCGACGGCAAACGTCGCAAACGCATCGCCAAAGGCAGCGGCACCACCGTCCAGGACGTCAACCAAGTCCTGAAGCAATACATGCAAATGCGCACCATGATGAAGCAGTACGGCACGATGGCCGCCCGCGCAAAAATGAAAGGCCTAGGCAAACTAGCCGGCCTCTCCTGATTTTCCGTGGCACACACTTCAGTCTGTGTGCTTTTTCAGAGGTCGCGTTAACAATTTATTGCGCGTCAAGAAATGGCTGAGCTGCTCTGAGCGCCAGCGCGGCGGAATCGAGGTCAGTGCGATTGCAAAGAACAATTACGGTTACGTTGTCGCGCGTGTAGCGAAGAATTGCGGATTTGAATCCCGTGGTGTCGCCGTAGTGCCACATCAGCGGATGCGGATCCTGTAAATTCAGGAACCAGCCAAAACCGTAAGCGCTGGCGTGGCCGCGCAGTGAATCCGGAACGTCTTCGGCCAGTTTTGCTTCCGCTCCCGGCGGTAATTTCGCCGGTGTAATTGCAGGTAGAAACTCTTGTTCATTGAGCAGAGTGTGATCGCGCAGCGCTTCGTCCCACTTGGATAAATCTTCCAGGTTGGAATAAATTCCGCCGTCACCTTGCGTAGCGGAAGTGGAACTCTGATCAGTTTCAACGAGAATATGTTCTCTTTTCGAATGGCCGTACGCACGATTTGTAATTTCATTTTTGCCTTTTTCGAAAACGAGCGTGTGATTCATTTTGAGCGGCGAGGAAATTCTTTCCTGCAAGAATTCGCCGAAAGATTTCCCGTAAACTTTCGCAACGATCAAGCCAAGAACAACGTAGCCGGAATTGCTGTACTCCCATTTTGTTCCCGGAGTAAATTTTCCGTGTGATTCCTTTTCGAGTAGCTGTAAAACTTCCGCGTCCTGAATTTGTTTTTCCGCTGACCAGATTTGTCCTTTCGTTTTTTCTGCTGCGTCCATCAAATCCTCGTAATCAGGCAATCCGCCGGTGTGATTTAGCAAATTGCGAACGGTTATTGTTTTTCCGTACGCGGGAAATTCCGGAAATATTTCCGTAAGCGATTCGTCGTAGCGCAATTTCCCATCGCGCACCAGAAGCATCATGGCCATCGCGGTGAATTGTTTTGTAAATGATGCCAGACGAAAATTGGTCTGCGCGTCGATCGCAGTTGTCGTGCGAAGATCGCGCACACCGTAGCCTTTTTTGAAGACTACCTTGCCATCTTTTTTCACCAGCACAGCGAAACCGGGAGCGGTGTTTACGGAATCGCCGGGGAAGAGCGATTGAAAATATTTCTGCAAGTGTTCCTGTTCAGACGCGTGAGAACGAATGGCGAAATAATGATCATGAATGTAAATGTCTACGCCAGCAAAAGCATAGAACAGCCAAACCAGCCCCGCGATTGCCGCGAGAATTGCGATGACAACGACGATGTTGCGCAAGCAGGCTCCTGAGTGAGAAACGATTCTACGTTTTTCGAGTCCCATTCAGCTAAAAAAGTATTCAGCTCGATGCCGAGAATTTCAGAGGGCAATACGGGAAGGCGAATTGTTACCAGAATTACGGACTGCTTCTCTGGGTATTGAGGCCGCGCGGGACGAGCGGTAGCGCGCGGAGGCGGATGCCGGAGGCGTTGAAGATGGCGTTGCCGATTGCTGGTGCGAGACCGACGATGGGAGTTTCGCCGGCTCCGGCTGGAGGAAGATCTTTGCGGTCGATGAGGATGGCTTCGATTTTGGGAATATCGCGGAAGCGGGGGACGCGATACTGCGCGAAGTATGGATTCGAAATGCGGCCATTGTCGAATTCGATGGATTCGAACAACGCTCCGCCCAATCCCATGACGTTCGCGCCGATGACCTGATTGCGCAGGCCGTCGGGATTGACGATGGCGCCGCATTCGAACGCGGTAACGACACGAACCACGCGAACTTCGCCAGAATTTGGCTCCACGGAAATTTCGGCGCAGGTTGCTACGTAGCCGCCTTTTTCGACGCCTCCGCCCATGCCGAATCCTCGGCCCGGTTGCGGCATTCTTTGCTGCCAGCCGAAGGATTTTGCGGCGCTTTCGAATACGGCACGCAACCGCACGTCGGACAGATTCTTCATGCGAAATTCGAAGGGATCGATCTTTGCGGAATGTGCGAGTTCATCCATGAATGATTCGCGCGCGAAATGATTTGCAGTCGCGGCCAAGCCACGGTAGGAACCCTGGCGCAGCGGCGAATTCACGGGATGAAACTGAATCAACTGATTTGCCACGTCGTAGGGAGTCTGAATACCGGAGCCGCCCGAATTGTAATTGTGGAATTCCCAGGCGGTGAGTTTTCCATCGGGCTCGATTGCGCTTTTGATTTCGATCACGCCGGCGGGACGGAAATAGGACCAGGTGAATTCTTCTTCGCGAGTCCAAACGATTTTGACGGGGCGATTTGCGGCGCGCGCGAGGCGTGCAGCTTCGAGCGCTGCGTCGCCCGTGTGCTTGCCGCCGTAAGCAGAGCCGGTATCAGGAACGATTACGCGCACACGATCCTTAGGAATGTGGAACGCGGATGCGAGTTCTTCCTGGATGCCGAACGGACGTTGCGAGCCGGTGTAGACGGTTAATTTTTCGTCTTTCCACTCGGCGACAGCGGCACGCGGTTCGAGCGGCGTGTGCGCGATGTAGGCGACGGTGTAAGTCTGTTGGTGGCGCTGCGATGCAGCGTCCAGCGCGTGCGCGACGGAACCTTTTTCGTGCGGCTTTTGGTTTTCTTCGGTGTCGAGATTCTTCTTCAGGTGGGAATAGAGTTCCTTGCTTGATAGCTGGGGAGTGTTTTTCCATTCGGCGCGGATGGCGTCGCGCGCTTTTTCCGCTATGCGTTCGGTGGGCGCGGCTACGGCGACAAAATCGGCGTCGCGAACGACGACAACTCCCGGCATTGCTTGCGCTGCTGATAAATCCGCCGATACGAGCGTGGCTCCGAACGCGGGCGGCCGCAACACCTTTGCATGCAATAGATTTGGCGGGCGCAAATCGGGCGTGTACTGATGCTGGCCGGTGACGAACGCGCGCGCATCTAGTTTGGGCGCTGATTTGCCGGCGACAGTCCATTGCTCGGGTGGAGTTATGGGATCGGCGTCGGGCAGATCATGCGCGAGAGTTTTGCCTTGCGCGAGTTGCGCGTAAGTCAATATTGCTCCGGACGCGGGATTGGTGATTTTTCCGTCTCTGGCGGTTAATTTATCCGGCGCGGTCTTCCATTCTGTAGCGGCTTGTTCGAGGAGCAGATCGCGGGCGGCGGACGCCGCGCGGCGAAGCTGCGGCGACATGTAGGGAGTGGAGCGGCTTCCGAACGTACCCATATCGAACGGCGTGAGCGCGGTATCACCCATGACCATACGAACGCTGGCGAGCGGAACGCGCAGTTCATCCGCGACCGATTGGGCCAGAGTGGTGCGAGTGTTTTGGCCGACTTCAACTTTTCCGGTGAAGACGGTTACGACGCCTTCGTCATTGATGTGTAACCAGGAGGAAATATTCTTTGGCTGGTCTTGATCGCCATCGTGCCGACGCGCGCCGGATTCCTGCGCGGCTGAGGCGTTTGCGGCGACGGTGAAAATCGCGATGCCCGCGCCCATTACTTTGAAGAAGTCGCGGCGTTGCAAGTTGAAATGATGGAGCGCGCTGGAACGGAGCTCGTAACGTTCGGGTTCGACAATGAATTTTTCGGGAGCAGCGCTCATGATTTTGCTCCACGCATCGCTTTGGCGGCCTGCTGAACGGCGGCGATGATTCTGGGATGTGTGCCGCAGCGGCAGATGTTTCCTTGTAGGGCCTGCACGATTTCCGGCTCGCTGGGATTGGGATTTTTCTGAAGGAGCGCGACGCTGCTGACAATCATTCCCGACGTGCAGTAGGCACATTGAAACGCGCCTCGATCAAGAAATGCCTGCTGCACGGGATGAAGCAGGCCGCTTTGTTCGAAGCCTTCAATGGTGATGATGGATTTCCCGGCGGCATCGTTGACGGAGAGTTGGCACGAACGCCGCGGCGTGCCATTCAGAAGTATGGTGCAGGCACCGCACTGCCCTTCGCCGCAACCGTATTTCGTTCCGGTGAGGCCGAGCTCCTCGCGTAGCGCAAAAAGTAAAGTTGTGTCGGGATCGGAAAGGAACTCGCGACTTTTTCCATTTATTTGTGCGTGGATTGCCCCTGCCATCTGGTCCTCGAGGTGTGGCACTCGATCAGTTTCTATATTTCGCTACCAGTTTGCGCTTCAGCGAAAACGAAGACAAGAGCAGCCCATGCAGTATAAGGGCTCGAAGAAATCCTTGCCGGAGATTGCCCGGGAATTGAATGTTGAAGCAGTGGTGGAAGCCTCGGTGGTGCGGTCGGCTAATCGCGTTCGCAATCGATGCCCCATTTGATCCAAGTATCGCCCGAGCGGCGCCTGTGGGCTGATGCTTACGAGCGGGATCTGGCAGACATCGTGGCGTTACAGGACGACGTGACGCGAGCCATTGCGGATGAAGTCCAAATCAAACTGACGCCGCAGGAACGGGAGCAGTTGACGCGAGTTCGCCCGGTCAACCCGCAGGCCTACAATGTTTATTTGCTAGGTCAGTTTTTCCTGGATCGGGCAGGCAAAGAAACTTGGAGAAGGCGCTCGGCTACTACCAGCAGGCGATCCAGATCGACTCCAATTACGCGCGTGCCTGGGCAGGACTTGCCGATACGCAGAGATTTTTGGGTGGCGGCGGCTTCGCACCCGCAGAGGAGGCCGCCCGCAAATCCAAGTTGGCTGTGGAACGGGCGCTGGAGTTGGATCCGGATCTCGCGGAGGCCTACGCCGCCAAGGGTTCGATTCAGATGTATGTCGACTGGGACTGGGCCGCTGCTGATCGTTCGTTTGCGCGGTCACTGTTACTGGAGCCTGGTAATCTGTCGGCTCTGAGAGGAGCCGCAGCGCTCGCAAAGACGACGGGCCGCTTTGAGGAGGGTTTGCAGTTGGCCCGCCAGGCGGTGGAAAGGGACCCGCTCAACCCGCGATCCTATCGCCTCGTGGCGCACATCGCCTTAGCTGCAGGCCACTTGGACGAAGCCCTCGCCGCTGCCACAAAATCCGCAGATCTCAACCCTCAAGGCCCGATCATCCATGCCCAAATCGGCTCGATATATTTGGTAAAGCTGCAACCTCATGAGGCGCTTACCGAGATGGCACGCGAGAAAGGACCCGAGTGGGGCCTGGCCGGCCTGGCCCTGGCGTATCACGCACTCGCAGGAAAAAAGGAGTCGGAGGCAGCACTGGCCGAACTGATCGACAAGTACGGGTCAAGCGCGGCTTTCCAAGTAGCCGAGGTATATGCCTTCCGCGAAGAATCCAGCCGGGCGTTCGAGTGGCTGGAGCGTGCGCGGGAACAGCGCGATGGAGCCCTCATAGGTATCAAAGGCAATCCTTTTCTGAAGAGCATCGAGCACGATCCGCGATACACCGTTCTTCTTCAAGAAATGCGCCTGCTTAACTAAAGCGGTCCATGAAAATAATTTTTTCTACACTCTGCGCCGTCGTGAGCAGGAGGTGGGGAATATTATGGCCAACAACTTCGGAACGGACATTTTGATCGAGGCGGGACAGGCTTCAGTGAAAAAGGAGTGGAGCGAACTCGGTGAGGTTGCGGCGCCAGACCATCCAGGTGTGGGCGCCGGGAGTTTCGATGTCTGCGTGTTTGATGGATTTGGAGGCCAGCCAGGTGCGGAGATTGCGATTGAGTTCGATCAGGTGGTCGTCGGTGCCACAGGCGATCCAGAGCAGGTGGAGTTGTTGATTTGCCTTGGAGTCGAGCGACGGAAATTCCTTGTCGAATTCCGGCGTGATGCCACCGGAGCTGAATGCGCCGATCCAGGAAAATTTATCGAGAGTATTCAGTCCAGTGAGCAAAGATTCTGAGCCGCCCATGGAGAGGCCGGCAATGGCGCGGGAGTTGCGGTCCTTCTTCACGAGATAGGCCGATTCGACTTTGGGGATGACTTCGGTGAGCAGGGCTTCGCGAAATTTGTCGAAGTTGCGCTGTGTGATGTTGGGATCGTGGAAAACGCCGGAATGTGGCTCGAGAACTTTGGGTTCGCCGTAGCCGAGCGGCATGACGATGATCATGGGTTTGGCTTTGCCCTGCGCGATGAGGTTGTCGAGGATGATGTTGGCGCGACCGACCGCGGTCCAGCCGCTGGCGTTGTCGCTGTAGCCGTGCAGGAGATAAAGCACAGGATAGGTTTCTTTGGCGCGAGGGTCGTAGCGGGGCGGAGTGTAAACAAAAAAGTCGCGATGGTCGCCGACTACAGCGGACTTGTAGAAGTGGTGATGGATTTCGCCGTGGGGAACGTCGGTGATTTCCCAGGAAAGGGTGGCCGGTCCGGGAACGTAGACTTCGTTGGCGCGATAGAGAAAATTTGGCTTGACGCGATAGTTGGAGGGATCGAGAAGGCCGGCGACGCCGTCGGCGAGGAAGGAGTAGCCGTAATAATCGGGAGTGAGCGGATCAGTGGTGACGCTCCAGACGCCTTGATCATCTTTTTGCATGGGCACAGGTTTGGTGGAGCCTTCGAGTTGGACAGCGACTTCTTTGGCGTTGGGATCGCGGAAGCGGAAGGTAACGGTGTGATCGGAATGAACGTCGGGAGAAATGAGTGGAGGCGGCTGAGTTTGCGATAGTGCGATGTGCGAGGTAGCTACTGCGGCTGCGAAAAGCAATACGAGGGAAAGTAATTTCCGTTTCATGGGTCACCGTCGCAGCGCTGTCGTTTGTTCATCGCAGAGCTCGATTTCTTCGAGCGGCTGCGGCGAGGGATGTTACAACACTTTGGGTTGAGTTCGCCGGCAATCGTTCATCTGGTTGTAACAGGAGTTCGTCCAGACTATGAGTCCCAATAGTCGAGTGCACATTGGGATTTCCTCGTTTTTTTTGCGAGCACAACCATGCGCCGAACGATTCTGGACGATCCTCGATACTACTTGAACCGCCATGTGCAGTGGCTGGATTTTAACCGGCGAGTGCTGGAAGAGGCGGGCGATCCCGGGAATCCGCTGCTGGAGCGCGTGAAATTTCTGGCGATCACCGCGAACAATCTGGATGAATTTGTGGAAGTGCGGGTGTCGAGCTTTCTGCAGCGCATCGAACACGGCTCGGCGGAGCGCAGTCCGGACGGACTTTCGACGGAAGAAGAATTGGCGCTGGTTACGCAGGCGATGCACAGCCTGGTGCGCGATCAATACAAATGCTTGAACGAGGAATTGCTGCCACAACTTGCGAAGGAAGCGATTCGCGTGCTGCGATTTTCCGAGCTGGACGCGAAGGCAGAGAAGTTCGCCAGGAATTTTTATAACCGGCGAGTGGCGCCGATGCTGACGCCGGTTACGGTCGATCCTTCGCATCCGTTTCCACATGTGCTGAACAAGGCGCTGTGCATTTCATTTTTGCTGCGGCGGAGGCGCGGCGGAAACGGCAAACCGTACTTCGGAGTGGTTACGGTGCCGCGAGCGCTGCCTCGGCTGCTGCGCGTGCCTGCAGTCGGAAATGCGATTCATTACGTCCCGCTGCAGGAAATCATTTCGGAATATGCACCGAAGTTGTATCGGGGATACGAGATTCTGGCGTCGGCGCCGTTCCGCATCACGCGCAACAGCAATCTGTATCTGGAAGAAGAAGAAGCGCGCAATCTAATGGAAGCCATCGACTCGCAAGTGGCGCAGCGGCGGAAAGGATGGGCGGTGCGGCTGGAGATCGAGGCCGGCGCGCATGCGGAAATTGTGCAACGGCTGGTGACGACGTTCGAACTGGATGAGCCGCTGGTGTTTCGCGTGCCGGGCATGGTGAATTTGCAGCGGCTGTTTCATTTGTACGAAGAAACACCGCGTCCGGATCTGAAGTATCGGCCATTTGCGGCGCGGCAGGTACATGTAGGCCATGATGCGGATTCGATGTTTGCGGCGCTGCGGCACGGCGATGTTCTGCTGCACCACCCGTACGAATCCTATGATGCAGTGGTGAATTTTGTGGAGACGGCGGCGCATGACCCGCGCGTCCTGTCGATGAAGCAGACGTTGTACCGCACGAATACGGATTCGCCGATTGCGCGGGCGCTGCTGGAAGCGGCGTCAAAAAAAGAAGTGACGGTGGTGGTGGAGTTGAAGGCAAGCTTCGACGAGGCTTCGAATATTCGCTGGGCGCGCAGCTTTGAAGAAGCGGGTGTGCAGGTGTTTCACGGATTGGTCGGGCTGAAGACGCATGCGAAGCTGGCGCTGGTGGTACGCGAAGATCCGGACGGAACAATCCGGCGGTACGCGCATTTGGGCACGGGGAATTACAATCCGTCGACTGCGCGGTATTACACGGACTTCAGTTTGGTGACTTGCGATGAAGCGATCACCGCTTCGGTGAATGACGTGTTCAATTTTCTGACGGCGTATGCGGAGCAGCCCAACTACAAACCGCTGTTGGTTGCGCCCCGCGATCTTGCCAAGGGCTGTATCTCCTTGATCGATCGCGAAGCGCGCAATGCAAAGCGCGGGCGTCCGGCGCGCATCATCGCCAAAATGAATGCGCTGGTCGATCCTCCGCTGATTCAGGCTTTGTATCGCGCTTCGCGAGCCGGAGTGGAGATTGATTTAATCGTTCGGGGGCAGTGCGCGCTGGTGCCGGGCGTGCGCGGAGTGAGCAGCCGAATCCGCGTGCGGAGTATTGTGGGAAGATTTCTGGAGCACAGCCGCATTTTTTATTTTGAAAATGCGGGCGATCCGGAGATTTATCTGGGTAGCGCGGACTGGATGCAGCGAAATCTTTACGAGCGCGTTGAGGTTTTGTTTCCGCTGAAGGACGAGGGGTTGCGGCGGCGGATAAAAGAAGAAATTCTGCCTGCCTATTTGGCGGATACGCGTGCGGCGCGACTACTGGGTGCGGACGGAAAATTTTCCCGTACACGCGCCGGCCGCAACGGCCACGGAATTTCGGTGCAGGAACATTTGATGCGAGCGGCGCAGCAGGTGGCTTCTCCATTTGACACGCACGCGGCAAAGGCACGCAGCAAACTGCTGACGCCGGTTTATACTGTCCTGGCAGGCAGCGTCGCCCCCGAAGGCCCCACCGACGAATCGGCCGCACAGGACTCCCTAAATGCAATCGTATGACCTGGTGGTGATTGGCTCCGGACCGGGCGGGCAACGCGCCGCCATCCAAGCGGCAAAATCCGGCAAGCGAGTGGCAGTGATTGAAAAGCGCGAAGCGGTCGGCGGCGTGTGTATCAATACTGGCACGATCCCCAGCAAAACCATGCGCGAAGCGGTGCTGCACCTTTCCGGGTTCTATTATCAAAATTTTTACGGCGCGAACTATCGGGTGAAAGAAGTCGTGACGATGGCGGATTTGAATTACCGCGTACAGCGGGTAATCGAGAATGAAGTGGCTGTAATTCAGGCGCAGCTGCAGCGTAATGGAGTGGAACTGCTGCATGGAGCGGGGAGTTTTCTGGGCGCGCATCTAGTACAAGTGGAAAACGGCAATGGCCGCAACGAACTGGAAGCGGCAAACGTGTTGATCGCGACGGGAACCAAGCCAGCGGTCAACGCGAAAGTGCCGGTGAATGGCAGAACCATCATTGATAGCGATCAGATTTTGGACATGACGCAGATTCCGAAAACGCTGATTGTGGTTGGCGGTGGCGTGATCGGCGTGGAGTATGCCTGCATGTTTGCGACGCTGGGCGTGCGCGTGACGATTGTGGAGAAACGGCCGCGATTGTTGGAGTTTGCGGATACCGAAATGGTTGAGGCGTTGACCTATAACATGCGCGACCGGCGCGTGACCATGCGCCTGGATGAAGAAGTCGAAAGCGTCGAAGAGCTGGCGGACGGACGCGTTGCGGCGATGCTGGTGAGCAAGAAGCGGGTGATGGGCGACGCGCTGCTGTACGCAGTGGGGCGCCAGGGAAACGTGGACGGCCTGAATTTGGCGGCGGCAGGAGTCACCGCGGATGAGCGCGGGCGGATTCACGTGGATGCCGAGTACCGAACCGCGCAGCCGCACATTTTCGCCGTTGGCGACGTGATCGGATTTCCCAGCTTGGCTTCGGTTTCGATGGAGCAGGGCCGTATCGCGGCAGCAACTGCGTTCAACTTAAAAATTCAAAGCGATCCGGCGACGTATCCTTACGGGATCTACACCATTCCACAAATTTCATTTATCGGCAAAACGGAAGAGCAGTTGACGCAGGAAGACGTGCCGTATGAAGTGGGCGTGGCGTACTATCGCGAAATCGCTCGCGGACAAATCAGTGGACATACGGAGGGTCGATTGAAACTACTTTTTCACCGCGAGACGCTGGAGCTGCTGGGCGTTCATATTTATGGCGAAGAAGCCGCGGAGTTGTTGCACATCGGGCAGGCGGTTTTTTCGCTGAAGGGTAAAGTGACGTACTTCGTGAACACGGTGTTCAATTATCCGACACTGGCGGAATGCTACAAGGCGGCGGCATTCAACGGATTAAACCGGCTGAATTAATTGTTCCTGTTCCGGTTGAGCGAAAAAGACGAGATATGCCTCGCGCCGCAGACTCCACTCGGAATGACAACTCAGAAAAAAACTTTCCTGGTCGCGCAGCCGTTTAACCGATACGGTAAACGGACCATCGCTTTACCATAAAGAGTACTTGACAAGGCGAAGCCGCAGTGTATACTTGGCGTACCGCTCCGAATTCATTTCGTGAGGCGCGTATGGAAACTGCCCACGCAAATCCCTCCAATGATTTCCAAAATTCTTCGGCTCCGTTTCGAGAGCTGCTCGCCGATGCGGCGCATTTTTGGGAACCGCGGCGAATTTCCTATAACCTGGCGCTGATCGCGATTGTCTGCACCTGGTTGATAGCGACCTGGCCGCATTTCCGGCCGGCGCTCACGCTGACTTCGCTGGGCATCTTCACGGTACTCGGGCTGATCGCAAACGCCTGTTACTGCGCGGCCTATTTCATTGACATCGCGTTGCAGAGTTCGTCTTTTCGTGACGTGTGGCGGCGGCGGCGCTGGGTGCTGTGGCTGGCCGGAGTGATTTTCGCGATCGTGCTGACGAACTATTGGATCGTCGACGAGATCTATCCGTACGTGCACTAAAATTCACCGACCGCGCACGCGGGATTGTGAGACCGCGACACCTCTTGACGAACCGAAGACGAAATTTGTGCCAGTCGGTCAAGCGAACGTACCGAGCCACTTGAGCCGGAAGTGTCCTGCCAGGCTGTTCACCAACTTTTCGTCGGCGCTCACCATCTCAGCGCCGGATTGCTTGGTCAATGCGACGTAAAGGCAATCGTAGATTGCCCGACCGTGGAACGACGCGATACTGAGGGCGAGTTCAACGAGCTGCGCGGAAGGGATTGCCAGCAGGTTCATCATCTGCATGGTGCGAAGCAACTCGTCCGCTTCCGATCGCGAGCATCGCCCAACGCGCACGGATTTCCAGAGAATATTGCCTATCTCTGCCCAGAAGAGATCGGGAACGGCGATTTGAATCTCCGCCCGGCTCCATCGGTCAAGGAGCGCGCGCGCCTCTGCAGCCAGCGGTTCGCTGTCAAATGGAGGAAACCATTTGATGGCCACGCTCGCGTCAACGATAAGGATTTGCATGCAAAGTTTATTATCGGGATCGATCTTCCCGGATCATTTCTTCAGTGGAAGGAAAGTTTCCGTCGCGCCGTTCGGAGGATGCGCGCAGCTCATCCAGCTTGCGCATAAAGGCGCGCCGCTGTTTGAGCACGGTTTCGGTGGGAACGTTTTGCCGCAGCAATTCCAGGACTTCGGCGGCGATGGAACGGCGCTGGCTGCGGGCGCGTTTGCGGAGCGCTTCGTAGAGATCATCGGGGACATTTTCAACGTAAAGCGTGGCCATAGGGAACTCCTAGGGAAAGCATAGGATAGCGCTAGGGAATAGGCAAGCCCTTGTAAATCAGGCAATCCGCCCCATACCCGGAATCGCATTGCTCAACGACAGGCTTGCAGGTTACAATCGAAGGTTCAGGAGGAGTGCATTTGTGCTAACGATTCGCCTTGCCAGGATTGGAAAGAGAAAGAAGCCGTTTTATCGTGTGGTGGTGATTGAGAGCAGCAAGCCCCGTAACGGGCGAGTGGTGGAATTGGTTGGAACGTACGATCCACTGAAGAAGCCTGCCGAGATTAAGCTGGATGCCGAACGCGTAAAGTATTGGCTCGGAACCGGCGCTCAACCGAGCGACACGGTGAAGAGTTTTATTCGCCTGCAGAAAATCGCGTAATTTCAGAGTTCCTTGCGCATCGTATTTCTGGGATTTTTTAGCGACCCCCCTGCGGCAAAGGGGGGTTCTGCATCTAAGGATGTAATCCGCTTGATCCCCGCAAGTGAACTGCGTGCTGGGTTTGTACTTACAAACCCGGTGCTGGAAGAGGAGGTGCCGGAATGAAGGAACTGGTGGAGCAGATCGCCAGGGCACTCGTGGATCACCCGGACGACGTGAAGGTCGAGACCGTCGACGGGCCGCAGGCTACGGTGGTTGAGCTGCGCGTGCATCCCGAGGATTTGGGCAAAGTAATCGGGCGGCAGGGACGCACGGCCAAAGCCATGCGTACGCTGCTGGGTGCTTCTGGAATGAAGCTGCACAAGCGCTTCACGCTAGAAATTCTGGAAGAGTAAGTCCTCACCGAATGAGTGTTTCCCCAGAGCAGAAGTTTGTGACCGTGGCGCGCATCCTGCGCGCGCGCGGAAATAAAGGCGAAGTTGCCGCCGAGTTGTTGACCGATTTTCCTGAACGGCTTCCTGAAATAAAAGAAATGTCTCTTCGTGGGGAAGCTGGCGCACGGCGTGGGGTTGTGTTGCGCGAGTTTTGGGTGGATCGCAATCACTCCGGAAAAGGGGTGTTTCATTTCGAAGGGGTGGATTCGATCAACGATGCGGAGAAATTGCGCGGGATGGAAGTGCAGATTCCTTTTGAGCAGCGTGCGGAGGCGCCCTCAGGAAGTTTTTTCGTGACGGATTTGATTGGATGCTCGGTTTTTGAGCTTGCTGCGAGCGCATCGCCGGTCAGTTCTTCGCCGTGCTCGCTTGCGGAAGCTCCCGCGCTGCTTGGAAAAGTGCGCGACGTTTATTTTCCGGGCGAAGGACAGCCCGGCACGCCGCTGCTGGCCGTGGATACTTGGCGCGGTGAATTACTTATACCTCTTGCGGAGGATATTTGTACGACGATCGAAATTGCGGCTCGGCGGATCGAAGTTCGCTTGCCGGAAGGCCTGCGCGACTTGTAGCTGCAGGAATTTATTAAGCGGAACGGGAAGACCCTTCTCGTCCTGTTGAGGACGGCAATTTTTACGGCGATTGTGCCGTATACGGTGGGGCTGTGGCTGCCGACGCAAGCCCAGCGTGTTTTTAGTGAGGCGCCTTTTCGCGTCGAACCGGAGCGGTGGCAAATAATCCTAAGCCTTTTGTTGTTGTTGGCTGGGGCTGCGATTTATTTGTGGTGCGCGTGGGACTTCAGCGTGAAGGCCTTGGCTCGCCCGCGCCGATTGACGCGCCAATTAATCTCGTGGTGAACGGCCTCTATCGTTTTGTGCGAAACCCGATGTAGGTCGGAGTATTTTTGCTGATAGCTTCCCGCGCGGTGCTTTTCTGGTCGTTTCCTATTGTTCTTTATCTGGCGCTCGTTGCTACCTGCGTCCAACTGTTCATCGTCCTTTATGAAGAACCGCACTTGCGCAAAATTTTCGGCGAGCAATATCTGGAGTATTGCCGGCGCGTGCCCCGCTGGATTCCCCGGCTTCGCGCCGCTCAATGACAATCACTCGCTGGCTTCGCTAAACTGATGCGCAATGCGTTTTGACCTGATTACCATTTTTCCGGAATTTTTCGCTGGCCCGCTCGAGCATGGCATCGTGCGCAAAGCGCGCGAATCGGGCTTGATCGAAATCCATGTGCAGGATTTGCGTGTCTTCGCAAAAGACAAGCATCGCACGGTGGATGACCGGCCGTTTGGCGGCGGCGAAGGCATGGTGTTGAAGCCGGAGCCGCTGTTCGAAGCGGTGGAATTCCTGCTCGGTAATTCGATGGGCGATGCGGCGGCGAAACGCGAACTTGATTCGAGTGCTGCGATCCTGTTGCTGTCCGCGGCGGGCAGGAAATTTACGCAGGAAACGGCGCGGCGCTATGCGCAGCTTGAGCGTATTTTGTTTATTTGCGGACGATACGAAGGCGTGGACGAGCGGGTGGCGGAGCATCTGGCTACGGAGGAAGTTTCGATTGGAGATTTTGTTTTGTCTGGGGGTGAATTGCCGGCGGCGTTAATTTTGGATGCAGTGACGCGGCTGCTGCCGGGTGCGCTGGGGAATGAAGCGTCTTCGCAGAACGAATCGTTTTCGCAAAATGAGCGCTTTGAGGCACACGCTTCCGTAGCTGGTGCGCAGCATGCTGCATCCTTACGGGAGGCGGATGCTGACTTGTTGCTGGATTTTCCGCACTACACGCGGCCAGCGGATTTTCGCGGGTGGAAGGTCCCGGAGGTCTTGATCGGCGGCAACCACGCTGAAGTTGCCAAATGGCGCCGTGAGCAGGCGCTTGCGAAAACGCGCCGCAACCGTTCGGATCTTGCGGTGTCTGGTTTTGTTCGAAACAATCTTGCGAATAAGGAATAAATCCCCGGGTCTTGCGGTTATTGCAATAGCCGTGGGAGACTCGGGTCAGATTCGACAGGAACCGGTGAGAGCATGCCGATGATGATGTCCGGAAAAAAAGAATGTCTTAAGGCTTGTTATTGTTGTCGTGGCGTAGGCATCCAATCAGAGACGGCGAAGCGGCTTAGATTCAGCGAGAAATAGCAATATCTGCAAAGCCGCTCATAAGAGCGGCTTTTCTGCGTGCGCAACAATTCAGTTGAAGGCGGGGCCTAATGAGCAGCGGCACGAACGAACGACGGCGCGAATTGCAGCATCCGATCGCGATTTACTACGAACATCCGGACTGGTTCCGCCCGTTGTTTCAGCGACTGGACGAGCGTGGCGTTGCATGGAAGAAAATCGACGCCAGGAACCAGCAATATGACGCGACGTCCGCGGAGGAAGAGTTCTCGTTACTGTTCAACCGAATGAGTCCGTCGGCGTGGCAACGCGGGCTGGGCCACTGCGTTTTCTACACGCTGAATTATCTGGCGCACTTGGAGGCAAAAGGCGTGCGCGTGGTGAATGGCTATCGCGGCTTTGCGCATGAAATTTCGAAAGCGCAGCAGCTTACGAATCTGGAGAAACTGGGGTTGCCGTACCCGAAGGCGCGGGTGATCAATCACGTTTCGCAGGCGCTGGATGCAGCGGAGGCCATCGGCTATCCCGTAGTAATCAAGCCAAACATCGGAGGGAGCGGGGCCGGAATCGAAAAGTTTTCTTTTCCAGAAGAATTGCGGCGCGCCGTGGAAGAGAATCGTTTGTATTTTGGCATCGATTCGACCGCGTTAGTGCAGGAGGCATTCACTCCGCGCGATGGCGTGATTACTCGAATTGAGGTTCTGGGCGGCAAATATTTGTA